>Ga0307515_10008091_pt1 | contig 20602 bp, 12 predicted proteins | sample 17_EM_MG_FD_194513 | JGI IMG/M metagenome (GOLD analysis project Ga0307515, IMG submission 194513) | Populus trichocarpa ectomycorrhiza microbial communities from riparian zone in the Pacific Northwest, United States - 17_EM | ecosystem: Host-associated > Plants > Roots > Unclassified | place...
TCTTGGAGTGTTCTAATTTTTTTTGCAAACCAGATCATGCATATATTATAAAGCTCCATAATAAAAATGGTGAAAAATACACAGGAAAGCTGCATCAACATCCTAGGAAAGCAAAGCATAACGGAGGAAACCCAAAACATAGAGGTTTGAGTAACAGACCACCAAAGAGCTCTCTCTCAGCTTATAAAAAGTAAGAACAATACAAAAGATTTGTTGTGTTAGGAAGCCTTGGGTTATACTTTCATAACACAAGAGCCAGGGACATTAAAGATAAAAGAAATAAATACGATGAAGATACAAAAAAAAAAAAAATACCTAAATAGAATTATGTTTAGTGTGATGTAAAAAATAAAGTAATTAATTTTATATCTTGTTTAATTATGATAGATAAAATATAAAAAAATTTATTTTACCTTATTATATTGTTATCAAACTTTATACATATAAACATACTTTAGTTTATATTAAGTGTTGAAATTAATAATATTATAATAATTCTAATTATAAAACCATAACTGATTTGATGGGCCTGGATTTATCCAAGTTTAAAAAAAAATAGGGAAATTGTTGATTTAATCTGACCCAGTCAAAAACCCAGATTAATCTGGGATAAAACACGAATCAAAAACCCGTTGAGTTTTTTAAAAAAAAATTATCAAGAAAAGGTTGCTTTAATTTATTTTTTTGGGTTAGCCAGATTGACCCTCTCGACCTGTGACTTAAGTTTTTTCTAGGATCGTTTCTTGAGTCGAGTTTTAAAACTATAATAATAATCATTTTTATCCATACGTTGACTCGGGTCAACCCATCCTGACCCATGACCTAGGCCTTGCCCCGATCGACCATCAAGTCGAGTTTTAAAACTATAATAATAACTTTTATGCTTACATTGACCCAAGTTGACCCTCCTGATTTGTAACTTGGATTTTGTCTCAATTTAACCCTTGAATCAAGTTTTAAGACTATGATAATAACCGTTTTTATTTTATATTTAATCAGGTCAACCAAGTTTACCCTTCTGACACGTGATCCAAGCCTTACCCTTGAGTCGACCTTGAGTCGAATTTTAAAACTATGGTAATAATCACTCTTGTCTTTATGTTAACCCGAGTCAATAGTCAACCTCACTCGTGGCCCAGGTTTTGCCCTGAATTGACCCTCGAATCGAGTTTAAAATTATGATAATAACAACTTTTATTTTTATGTTAACTCGGATCAACTCGGCCCGTGACCTGAGCATCGACCAGTGACTTAGTTTTTGTTCTAGAACGACCCCCGAGTTGAGATTTAAAACTATGATAATAATCATTTTTTTTCTTACATGTTTTAGTTAAACAATTTTAGAATTTAAAGTTTTTTACAAAGATATTTTAGGAATAAAAAATAATAATATTGTCTCTAAAGAAATGTTCTCTTTTTACATCCAGTTTTGAAAATACAGAAATTCACTCTAAATTTGTTTCAAAGACAAATTTATTTTTATATCTTTATCTCTTGAACCAATTTTTTTTATCTCTAAAGTCTTCATCCCTTCTATTCTAGAACAATAACAAAACGCTATTTTTAGTGTTTGTTTTTGTGTTAAAACTTATTTTTCAAAATGTTTTTTATATCAAATTAATATTTTTTATAATTTTGATTTACTGACATTGAAAATAAAAAAAAATTATTTAAATGTGTTTTTAATTAAAAAATACTTTTAAAAATTATATTACATTAAAATATAAAAAAATACATTATATTACAACACGAGACACAAACAAAGCTGTACTGTTGACATAAAAATAAAGAAAATAGAGAATATCACGGCAATGGACGGTGCCCGATCCTTCAAACCATTAAAAAAATTATCCTACAAACTCACGTCAAAATATACCGGACCCCATGCCCATTTATTTAATACCCAGCCCATGACCGCTTAAGAAAAAACAATTACCCATAACTAATGTTCGTTTTAGTCCCTGTTACTTTCTTAGAAAATATTCTGGTCCTTGTATTTGATTCCTTACAAATAAGTCATCCATTAAATAGTCTTATCCTCGTAATCTCTTACCAAAATATTGTTAGTCCTTTTGCTACTTTTTTTCTTCAATTAGGTCCTTAAACGCAGCCTTAGCAGGTGCTTAATAAATAAAAACAGGTATGAAATACGATGAATATTAACTTTGTTTACTTATACCCATTTTTATTATTCATCATATACGATTAATATATGTCCTTTTACCTTTAAATACCATGATCTAGAGGGAGAAAGAAGGGTAAAAAAATAGTTGAGATAGCTTAACTTTATGATCAAAAATAATTTTTGATCATCAGAAACTATGGTGTCGGCTACAAGGCTATGGTCACACTCTCTGTTGTCGTGTTTCTACGGTTCTCATTAATGGCTGAAACACATTCATAATCATTCTAGAGAAAGAAAAAAAAATCTTGACGATTCTTATGGGGATATTATTCTTCACTCGCGCGTCGTAGAGCAGCAAAAAAGGGAACTGCAAGGTCTCGTCATGAACATATTTGTTAGCCATGAGTATTTATAATAGCGTGTATTAGCTTCTTCTTCTTCTTCTTCTCCTCCTCTGTTTTCTGTTCAGTCAAAGCTTCCCTTCTGCAAATTTTTATTTTGGGAAGGTGATGATTTTCTACTGTTTTTTTGGAATTAAGTTTAAGGGTTTTTTATATTTAATAATAATTAGCTAGCAATCACCCGCATTCCTCTTGGAGTTTTTTAATATTTTGACAAACCAGATCATGCATATATTATAAAGCTCCATGATAAAAATGGTGAAAAATACACAGGAAAGCTGCATCAACATCCTAGGAAAGCAAAGCATAACGGAGGAAACCCAAAACACAGAGGTTTGAGTAACAGACCAACAAAGAGTGTTATCTCTCAGCTTATAAAAAGTAAGAACAATACAAAAGATTTGTTGTGTCAGGAAGCCTTGGGTTATAGTTTCGTAACACAAGAGACAGAGACATCAAAGATAAAAGAAATAAATACAATGAAGATATAAAATAGAGAGAGAGAGAGAGAGAGAGAGAGAGAGAGAGAATTATGTTATGTGGTGATGAACAAAATAAAATAATTGTTTAATTTATGATGGATAATAAATAATAAAATATAAAATTTTTTTTTTAACTTTAATATGTATTATTTTCAAATTTTTATACACACTTACTTTAGTTTATATAATGAATATTGAAATTAATAATATTATAATAACCTTAATTATAAAACCAGAATTGATTTGATTGGCCTGAATTTATTCTAGTTTAAGAAAAAAATAAAGGAATGATTGACTTAACCTGATTTGATTAAAAATTCAGGTTAACTTGGAATAAAACACGAGTCAAAAACTCGTTGACTTTTTTGAAAAAACATTTTGTCAAGAAAAGGTTGCTTTGATTATTTTAAAATTTTATTTGGGCAGTCGAATTGACCTTCTCAACCTGTGACCCGAGCTTTTTCACGGGTTGACTCCCGAGTTGAGTTTTAAAACTATAATAATAATATTTTTTATTCATACGTTAACTTGGGTCAACCCATCCTGACCCATGACCTGGGCCTTGCCTCGATCGACCCACAAGTTGAGTTTTAAAATTATGATAATAACAACTTTTATGCTTACATTAACCCAAGTTGACCCTCCTGATATGGGACCTAGGCCTTGTCCCGGGTTAATCCTTGAATCTTATAATAATAATTTTTATTTTATGTTGAATCAAGTCAACCAGGTTGACCCTTTTGACACATGACCCAAGCTTTACCCTTGGGTCGACCTTGAGTCAAGTTTTTAAACTATGGTAATATCACTCTTGTCCTTATGTCGACCCGGGTCAATAGTTAACCTCACTCGTGGCCAAAGCTTTGCCTCGAATTGATCCTCAAATCGAGTTTTAAAATTACGATAATAACACACCTGGGTCTTGACTAGTAATCTAAGCTTTGTTCTAGAACCACCCCTCGATTTAGGATTTAAAATTATGATAATAATTATTTTTTTCCTTACATGTCTTTTTTGAACAATTTTAGAATTTAGAGTTTTTTACAAGAATATTTTAAGAATAAAAAATAATAAGTATTGTCTCTAGAGCAATGTTCTTTTGGACTTCATATTTTGAAAGTACATAAATTCATTTTAAAATTGTTTCAAAGACAAATTTATTTTTATATCTTAGTCTCTTCAATCAAAAACATTTCTATCTCTGTTGTCTCCATCCTTTTTATTCCATAACAATAACTAAACACTATTTTTAGTGTTTGTTTTTGTTTTACGATTTATTTTTTAAAATTTTTTTCAAATCAAATTAATATCTTTTTAGATTTTTTTTTATAATTTCGATGTATTAGTATTGAAAATAAAAAAAATTAAAAAATATTTTAATATATTTTTAATTAAAAAATACTTTTAAAAATTACACCACATCAAAATATAAAAAATGCATTATATTACGACACCAAACTCAAACAAAGCTGTAATGTTGACATAAAAATGAAAAAATGAATGAAAATAGAGAATATCACGGCAATGGACGGTGCCCGATCCTTCAAACCATTAAAAAAATTATCCTACAAACTCACGTCAAAAGATTCCGGACCCCATACCCTTTAGAAAATAGTCTGGTCCTTGTATTTGATTCCCTACAAATAAGTCATCCATTAAAATATTTTTATCCTCGAAATCTCTTACCAAAATATAGTTAGTCCTTTTGCTACTTTTTGTCTTCAATTAGGTCCTTAAACGCAACCTTAGCAGGTGCTTAATAAATAAAAACAGGCATGAAATACGATGAATATTCACTTTGTTTACTTATACCCATTTTTATTATTCATCATATACGATTAATATACGTGCTTTTACCTTTAAATACCATGATCTAGAGGCAGAAAGAAGGGTAAAAAAATAGTTGAGATAGCTTAAATTTATGATAAAAAATAATTTATGATCATCAGAAACTATGGTGTCGGCTACAAGGCTACGGCCGTGTTTCTACGGTTCTCATTGATGGCTGAAACACATGATAATCATTCCAGAGAAAGAAAAAAAAATCTGGACGATTCTTATGCGGATATTATTCTTCACTCGCGTGTGGTAGCGCTGCAGAAAAAAAAACATATTATTTAAAATTAATTTTTTAAATAATTTTATATATTTTAATTTGTAGATGTTAAATATAAATTAAAAAAAATATTTTTTTTAAATATTTTTTTTAATAAAACAACCGTATGTAAAACACGCTCCAAAAAAAATTCAAAAAAGAAGAAGTGAAAAGTTCCTTGCGTGCTGGTAAGTTTCTTGCCCGGTTAGAAGCCGTTTGTTCATTTGTCCATCTTTCACATCAACTTTCCCTCTTTTGTTTTCTAGTTTCTGGGTCCTTTCTTTCAAAAGCCATAGATCTTCAAAGACGCATCTAGCTCGTTGTCCTTATACTCCATATATATTTTCTCTCTGTTCCACTTTAAAAAAAAAAAAAAAAAAAAACCTGGTGGAGACGAAAGCCATAGCTCAGATATTTAAGGCGTTCCCTTTTTCCATTTTTTAAATATATATATATATATATATATATATATATATATATATATTCCCTCCAATAAAATACTAGATATTATCATGAATGCATCTGCAAGGAATTCGGTGTTGAATCTACTGTTCCTTGGATCCATCAAAGAGTACAAAATGGAGTGCATCTTAAATTTCTACAGTGAGGATTAAATTTATGCCGTTGGTTTGAAAAGGCTGCAAATTTACCAAATTGGACACTGCCCCCAGAAGCATTTGCTTGATTATCTTTAACCCTTCAAAAATTCTGTTCTAAGAATTTAACTTTTTTTTTAAAAAAAAATATATTTCGGATTTGCCTTAAATAAATTCAAACATAATTAGCATATCTCCTTTAGCTTTTAGAAAAGGAAAAGGCTAATAGGACTCACTTTAGGCCACTGTTTAGCGGCTGTTATATGTAGTTATTAGTGGATGATGCTATATTAAACCCTTGTTAAAATTTATTTTTTAATGTTTTTAGATAATTTAATATTAAAAATAAAAAAAATAATATTTTAATATATTTTAAAAAAAAACACTTTGAAAACAACTATTATTATATTTTCAAACATCACCGAATTATATTACAGTATATTTATTATAAAGTGATTAGATGAAATGTTTGGAATTCAAAAAGAAATTGTTTAAATATTACCAAATTTAATTATCATTTAAATACCTATGAGTATCTAAACTTAGCATAAGGATTTATAATTCATTAAATAAAAATATTCTTCATAATTATGAGATGTTTGAGAACATGAAATGGTAAATCATGAAAATCGCAGTGTAAACAAGGGACAATCAAGGATTAAAAAAGAAAAAAAAAAAAAAACTAGTAGAAGAAATATCAAAAAGCCACCGGCGGTCACGGACCCCACGCTTCCCTCCCCATATCACTCGCTATCACTGTGGTGGCACGTGACAAGCTCCCAATCCCGAGTTTCAAGAAACGTGGACATATAAGAAACGGCCACTCCATGTCAACTTGCATGGTTTGCACTGCACTGCACTGAATCAGTGGAAAATTTCCAAGCTCCTCCTACTTCTCTCTTGCCTCCAAAAATTTCCTTGCAAAAAAACACTCTCAATTCTCTCTTCTTGTTTTGACTTAATTCAAGGTAAAGCATTTCTTTTTTTTTTTTTAAGAAAAAGAAATTTGATCAATTTCTGTCACAGAATCCCCGTCTTTATTTTAGAAATCCTGAATTTTTTTTTGGAAATGTTCTGAATTGTTTGAATCTTGTTAGGCAATTAGTTAGATTACAAGCTAATTCTGATTGAATTCTACTAATTTATCTTAAACAATATGAATCTGAATCTGTTTTTGTTTTAATTTTTAATTTTCAGGTGAGTTGAGGAGGGGATTCTTCGAATCATCCTTGAAGGTAAAGAAGAGAATCCAATTTGAAGGAATAGTAATAATAATAATTAGAGTATGAGTAATCACAGTAGCATAATCGGGCATTATAAAGTTTTCAACAACCAGAGTTTGCTTCGTCCAACGGCTTCAGAGCATCGAAGCAGCAAGCTCAATTCTACAGGCATTCCTGCAAATTCTTTGTTTCAATCTGCACGTAGGCCGTTGTCCAGCTTTTATGGGAACAGTTTAAGAGTCAGGAAATCAAAATTAGGCATCGCCGGAGCACGCCGCTCTTTTATATTCACTCCGCGAGCTGTCTTAGCCATGGATCCACCTTCTGAGGTAATTTTTTGTTTTAGAGTTTGTAGACATGGAGATAGCTTTCAATGAAATAAAATGAAATGCTTTTTCTTCCTTTGGTAACTAAATTGAATAACAAACTCTTTCGTTGCAGCAGCTTGCAGGGAGATTCAATCTGGATGGAAATATTGAAATGCAGGTATTTATAGTCAACAAGGGATGAGTGAGCATGGCTTTAATTACTGGAGCCAAGTTTTGGTGTGTTTGTTGGTTATTGTAGATGTGATACGGATTTTAATTTTTTTGGTAATGAGCAGGTTTTTGTCAGCCATTCCTCTGGTTCATCCATCGCACAAGTAAATATTCAGATCAATTATAGTAGTGATTCTTTGCTCCTACACTGGGGTGTAGTACGTGATAGAAAGGAGTAAGTCTGCCTGTACTTGATTTCGGCTATATTGACTTAATTCTCCGTTGTCGTTATAGTTTTGGTTATTTCTCTTTCTTATGTTGGTTTTCTTTTGTGTCAGAAAATGGGTGCTTCCTTCTCTTCAGCCAGATGGAACCAAAAATTATAAGAACAGAGCCCTCAGATCTCCTTTTATGGAGGTAAGAGCGAAAAAGCAAAAACAAGATTCTTTGCCTTTCATTTTACTGAAAAATGTTTGGTGACCTAAATAATTAATTTTGGCTGGTTTATACTTTGTTTATGTCCTAGTCTGGTTCCAATTCTTACATCAACATAGCGATTGATGATCCTGCGATACAAGCTATAGAGTTTCTTATAGTTGATGAAGCCCAGAATAAATGGTGAGCTTCAAAAGTTTTGCTTTTGCTAGCTCCCTGTATGTTGTTTGAGCTCATTACAATGTGTGATATTATTTCTTTTCGTTTACTTCTCTTAATTTGGCAGGTTTAAGAACAATGGCCAGAACTTTTATGTTGAGTTACCCACGAGAGAGAAGTTGACAATTCCTAATGTCTCGGTTCCTGAAGAACTTGTGCAGATTCAATCATATCTAAGGTGGGAAAGAAATGGGAAACAAATGTATACCCCTGAGCAAGAGAAGGCAAGTGTTAAAACATCGTTTAGTATAAAGAGCAAACTATTTGTACTGCTAAGTTATAGTACTTTAATTTTGCATCTGTGCTTTCCTGTCTAGTTTTTCTTTTGTTAGCAAGGAAGCACCTGTGTCACGGTTTTTTTCTTTGTACATGCAATTCTCCATAACTTCCTTTGATAAACTCTTGCAGATAGTTTAATTCTATGGTTTTGATGTTTCAAGCACTGTCTTACTTTGATGGATAAATTTTCTTGTCTTAGGAGGAATATGAAGCTGCTCGCTTTGAGCTAATGGAGAAAGTAGCCAGAGGCACTTCCATTGAGGATCTCCGTGCAACGCTGACAAACAAAAATGATATACGTGAAATTAAGGAGCCATCTGTCTCTCAAATAGAAAACAACCTACCTGATGATCTTGTGCAATTACAAGCTTATATGAGATGGGAAAAGGCAGGGAAACCCAATTTTTCTCCAGAGCAGCAACAGGTAAATTTCCTTTCTTTTCTTGGTCGGTTAGTTTCCATAATGTTTTCCTTTTAGTTGCTTCTGCTGGGGTAAACAGACACTTATTAATTTCCATTTGCAATTTAATGAGATCGCCTCTGATTGCTTGTGTGTGATATTTATTGGCATAATGGTTCCATGCATATAGAGCGAATTTGAGAAAGCAAGAGAAGAGTTGCAAGCTGAACTGGGCAAAGGTGTCTCTGTTGATGAGATTCGGAAGAAGATTAGTAAAGGAGAAATCAAGACTAATGTGTCAAAGCAACTTCAAAACAAAAGATATTTCAGCACTGAAAGAATTCAGCGCAAAGGGAGAGACTTAGCGCAGCTTATCAACAGACATTCTGCTAAATCAGTAGAGGACAGAGCTTCCAAGTCTGTGGAGGAAAAAGCTTCAATAGAACCAAAAGTCTTGAAGGCTGTTGAGCTTTTTGCTAAGGAAAAGGAAGAACATGATGGTGGTGCTGTGCTGAACAAGAAAATATTTAAGCTTGCTGATAAGGAACTTCTGGTAAGGGATGTGCTAATCAACTGTGTGCCCCTGCTCCATCAATTACAGTTTTTGACTTGATGAAACTTCTCTCAAATTTAAAACTCCTCACACATTGTCAAGGTACTTGTAACAAAGCCTGGTGGTAAGTTGAAGGTTCGTTTGGCCACTGATTTTGAAGAGCCAGTTACTCTTCACTGGGCTTTATCTAAAAAGGCTGGAGAGTGGATGGTAAGATTTTTATAACTTTTAACTTTAGACATTACTCAGGATGATGTAGACCTTTGGAATCAATATCAATGTCTTCATCTTCTATAACCTGTAGCCAGTTTCTCTGTTACTTGATCAGATTTAATGCTTGCATGCATGATTTTGCAGGAGCCACCTCCAACCGTGTTGCCTCCTGGTTCAGTTGCTCTCAAGGAGGCTGCTGAAACACAACTTAAAAATGAGTCCTCTGCTAAATTTTCTTACCAGGTGAGCATGCTAATTTTTTTTATATCTTCCTGTGCCCCATAGGGCTTTGAAATCTAACCATGCCTTTCAATTCTACAATCTACCTTATAACAGGTGCAATCTTTTGAAATAGAGATTGAAGAAGATATTTTTGTTGGTTTGCCATTTGTCCTTTTGTCTAATGGAAGATGGATAAAGAATAATGGCTCGGACTTTTATATTGAATTTAGCAGAGGATCTAAGCATGTCCAAAAGGTTGTCCTCAGTTTCGTATTCCAACAAGTATTTTTTATACTCTTCTGTGTTTCTTTCATCATTTTAACTAACTGAAATTTTCTCGACAAAGGATGCTGGTGATGGCATAGGAACAGCCAGGGCGTTGTTGGATAAAATTGCAGAACTGGAGAGTGAGGCACAGAAGTCTTTCATGCACCGGTCAGTAAAATGTTCATAATCATTTTTGTAGTTCAGAGTGTTTATGAGAGTTTTGCTCCTCTTGTTGCAGGATATGTGCTAGTTATGTTCAGCATAGCACACAACATCTTTCAAAATGCTCATCTTTTTTTCTTTATATTGCTTGCATGTGTTGTATGCACACTCTAGTTTAGATTAATGTTCTCTGTTTAAATGTTGTCATGTGTCATTGGTTCATTTTCTTTGTTGCTCTCAGTAGCTAGAGATTAGCGGTCCTTAGCATCTCTGTTTCTTTAAAATCAGGTGAGGATGCTGATAACTGCTGCTTAGATTCTTTCCAACTGGGAAGCCAATTGAAATTGTAGGAATAAAGTGCCATAGAGAGTGTTTCCATTCTGTGTTATTGCCTTTTTGGTTTCAGAGAAACAGCCATAGATTTCTGGACATATAACTTTCTAAGCTTGTTTTGTTTTATCTGTGGTTAGTGGATGTTTCCTGTACTTTTGCTTCTATTTAATTTTCGAAACTTTTTTGTATTTGATGATCGAATAACTAACCCTTTTATTTTATCTCCTTTGTAAAATTTTAGTGCAAACCATTTTCTCTCTCTATAATGGCCCTTATAAAGTCACAAAGTCATCATTTAATCAGAATCTATTTGCCTGTCATAAAACCATTCAAAGTGAATAAAAGAGTGATGAATATCTTAAGAGATGCAAGTTACATATAGAAATACTGAATACATACAGCTGAGCACTTAAATATCTTAGAGAACATTTTGTGATGGAAATCCTGCTCAAGTACAGGTGGTGAATTAGGAAATTACCTCGGCTTTTTTTGGTTCAATGGTGGCTTTAGGTGCTGTAAAAGGTGCTGTAACACATGCTTAAAAGTGCTTTTATTTTAAATAATGCTAAATAGCCCCCAATGTTTCATTTGATAGCTTCTAACTTTGCATAAGGCTTTGAAAACAGCTTTGGATGCTCCACCCAACACATGCAGAAAAGATTGCAGAGAAAGGATCATGGATGCTTAGAATTTTAAGTTATGAAATATGAAATAACAGAACTGTTTATTATAATTATTATCACAGCTGATCATGTCAAGACGCCACATGCACTACTAGCATGTTTCTTTTACATCTTAAGAACTTTTTTTTTCTAAAAAATAATACTATCAATAACAACAGATTTTCTTATAATGTTTAAAATTTCTACCATTGTATTTCAATTGTAATCGAAGAAAACTCTTATTGAAAATTATTTTGTCCCTCCATACTATTATGGAGTGGGATTAACACTTAAAGGAATAGGAATAAAGCTGGGTTATATGCACTTTGATATCTTGGGAATTAAAAAATTTATGATGTTATTTTGTCTTTTACAGTAAAAGGCTTCCATCTCATATAGCTTGTCACCCTTTTCAAGTGGTATCCAATATGACTTGTTAGTTGAATCACATTCCACTCCATAAAGTTAAGCAACGGATCACAATGTTCCTTTTTACATTGTCATACTTAGATAATTAACTAGCTTTACTAAATGCTTAATATTTACTTGTAGAATGATTACTCGTAGAAGCAATTTGAAGTGGCTCTAAACTCTTTCTTCTTAGATCTTTGCTTGCACCTTAATAATACTAAAGATCACAGAGGAAAAGAAAGTGACAATGCTGTGTTGTTTTGTGTTCAATAATTTGGAGTTCCATGAAACTTAATGTGTCTTCTTTTTCTATTTTTTGCTTTCAAATTTTTTTGTCATGGTGCCATGCTAATTAGGTGATAATGAAGAAATGGCCATGAAGCCCTGTTTGTTCCCACTTTCCCTGATTTTCTCCTTGTTTGCACAACAATTGAACATTGGGTAGTGGCCTTAAGTATCCATAAGAAAGTCTCTTATTTAGCTTTTTATTCATGATGTTGTTGAAATTTTGGATGTATTCGATTAATTTACTAGGAGATCTTTACTGATTTGACATGTGAGCTCATATCTACCTTTCTAAGATAATTTTGTTTGTTGTTCTGGTACTAATAGGTTATACTTCTCTTTCATTTTGCTAGATTCAATATTGCAGCAGACTTGATGGATAAAGCCAAGGATGCTGGCGAATTGGGTCTTGCAGGGATCTTGGTGTGGATGCGGTTTATGGCCACGAGGCAGCTCATATGGAATAAAAACTACAACGTCAAACCACGGTAAAAGATTTAATTAAATAAGTGTATGATGGACTATCTTATCTAATGAGCTTCAGACCTTTGTGATATGAAAAATTACGGTGTTCATTCCTCTAAAAATTGGACTGAAAGCGAATGACCCAACCCAGCGCTATATTTTTCATTGCTCTCTTAGTGGAATGAACAATTTGTCATTCTTCAGATATGATTGTGACCATGTGCCATAATTCCCAAATACAAAAATAGTTCTTATTAGTTGCATGCCTGTGCAGTGAAATCAGTAAAGCCCAGGATAGGCTTACAGACTTGCTCCAGGATATTTATGCAAGCAATCCACAGCATCAGGAGCTCTTGCGAATGATTATGTCTACTGTTGGTCGAGGAGGTGAAGGGGATGTGGGACAACGTATTCGGGATGAAATCCTAGTTATCCAGGTCTATAGTGGATCTTTCTTGTTAATTTTCCTTTGTTTTCTCTATTTATTTCCTTAGCATGTGAGTTCATTGTAAGACTGATAAGGTGATTGTTTGTTGATTCTAGAGAAACAATGAATGCAAGGGTGGAATGATGGAGGAATGGCATCAGAAGTTGCATAATAACACTAGCCCTGATGATGTCATAATCTGTCAGGTGGTTGAAATGGGAATTTGAACATACACTTTTAGTGATTTTCATTTTTTTTCCCTTAAAAATTCCTTTTCTTTCAGGCATTAATTGATCATATTAAAAGCGACTTTGACATCAGTGTGTACTGGAAAACTTTGAATGAAAATGGAATCACAAAAGAGCGACTTTTAAGTTATGATCGTGCCATCCATTCTGAACCAAACTTCAGGAGAGATCAGAAGGATGGACTTTTGCGTGATCTTGGAAACTATATGAGGACTTTGAAGGTTAGTTGTTCGAGTCATTAGTATCAAAGCTTTGTGTTTAGTTCACTTTTAACATAGTGACTTCACTTGATTTGCTATCAATATTATACTTATGCAGTCATTGCTTACCTCGTATATCTCTGACTTGGCCTTCATACAAATAATGGGTTTCAATCAAGTGCCAAACACGATGTGATTTATGTCCTGATCAATTTAAGAATTTTTTAAACATATATGGGAGAACAAATGGTTTGAATTGCATGGACCTATGCATATATAGAAACCATGTATATTGTCTGTGATCACCTGGGAAGTGTTGGTCGGCCAGCCATACTCTATGGTTAGTGTTGGTTAATGAAGAAGCAACATCTTAATATGATTAGGATGAGATGAGGTCTTTAGAACTTTATGTTGTTTGTGATCGCCTGGTTAGTGTTGGTGGGCCAGCCATACTCTATGTTAGTTATTGTTGGGTGCTGAAGAAGCAACATCTTGGTAAATTAGCATGAGACAAGGATGTTAAAATATATCTATAATAATATAAGAAAGGACTGTATAAGAAATGTGTACTTCCTTTGGAAAGATGGAAGGTGGCACCAATTCAAGACAAGTTGAGGGGAGCTCCATGGTTCTAAATGATGCATGTTACTGATTGTAACATCCATTACACAATGGAAATGGAGTTCACCGTGTCTTATTATTTCTATTTTGACTTACTAAATAATGATCATATTCTCTTTGAAACACAAAACACCTGCTACGGAAAAATAGTACCTTGTATAGTTTTTGGTTCTCCTATCTCCATTGGTTTGAGAGTCAGTGCTTGACATATATACACACATACTTGCACACTGGGTTGTTGGTTGAGATTGGAAGCCGCATTGTAGAGGGAAAAGTTGGTGGCCAGTTCACTTGATTGAGATGAGAAATATGGCCAAGGAAGACAATGTAGTAATCTATGCATGGCCTGTAACAAGGAAAGGAGGTATTGTGTTTGCTGTGAAGATTACTGCATTAATTCATTGATAATGTTTCTTAGTGAAACATTTAAAACTCATGCATTAGATACTTGCTAAGAGTTGCTAGCAATTATGACTATGATGACTGACCATTTCAGAATTATAGTTTTGAAAGAGAGAATTGGGAGAGGTAGACCAAAATGAAACAAGCTGAAGCGATACAAGATGATCATTCCAAAGTATTGTTCTGCTGTTGTTAAAGCAGTGTATAAGAAGTTTAGCTAATAAGAAAACTAAATGGAGGAAGTGGATCCATGTAGCCAACCCTAACCAAGTTGACTGGAGCTGATCACATAGGTTTTAGTGATAAGAATTCTCCATTGTGTTTATGAGTCCGTTAAATTGTACTATTTGCTTTTGATGCCATGTGAACTTCCTCTGATTTTCACCTTTGGCTTCATTATCTTGATTTCAATCTATTTTTTCTATTTTGAATTTAGGCAGTTCATTCAGGTGCAGATCTTGAGTCTGCTATTACGAATTGTATGGGCTACAGATCCGAGGTAATGCCACTTGCTGAAGTTTCTCTGCAATGTTTTCTTTTCTTAGAGTTTGATAATACTTTTCTCCTCTCTCCTCTCTCCTCTCTCCTCTCTCCTCAGGGTCAAGGCTTCATGGTTGGAGTGCAGATAAATCCCATTCCAGGCTTGCCATCTGGTTTCCCAGTAATGTTTTGAACTTCTTTTTGAATGTTCAATCTAGATGCCATCTATACAATACAGAATGATAAAACCATCTGTGTATGTTCTGTATCTTTTGAAACAGGAATTGCTTCAATTTGTACTAAAACACGTTGAAGATAAGAATGTAGAAGCACTTATAGAGGTAATTGAAAATTAAATGTCAGAAGTTGTAATTATGATTTGCACTTAATACTTTAACCTTGGCCTGTTTGCTTATTTTTAATACAGGGTTTGCTAGAGGCTCGTCAGGAGCTTAGACCTTTGCTATTTAAGTCCAACAATCGTCTTAAGGATCTTTTATTTTTGGATATTGCACTTGATTCCACTGTTAGGACAGCTATTGAACGGGGGTACGAAGAATTAAGCAATGCTGGACCGGAGGTAAATCTATCTTATCAACAATTATCTTTGGATATAGACTGTTCAGTTTGTGTTAGTCTTAATGGATTCTTATATTAATTCTTCTCTACACATGTGCTGCTTTAGTTTCACTCTCTAATTTTTATATTCTTGATTACTTCCTTGATGGCAGAAAATTATGTACTTCATCACTTTGGTTCTTGAAAATCTCGCACTTTCTTCAGATGATAATGAAGATCTTATTTACTGCGTGAAGGTAAAATTTCACTTTAGTACCCCCAAATATATGTGATGACTTGCATGAAGTAAACATGTGGTACCACACAATTATTTAGATAATGGAAACTTTCCATTATCATTTGATATTACCTTCACTGTATATGCAGGAATGGAAACATGCACTAAGTATGTCAAATAGCAAAAGTGATCACTGGGCATTATATTCAAAATCAGTCCTTGACAGAACTCGCCTTGCCCTTGCTAGCAAGGCAGAATGGTACCACCAGGTTTTGCAACCATCAGCGGAGTATCTTGGATCACTGCTTGGAGTGGACCAGTGGGCTGTATGTTTTTAATTGTCTCAAAGTCCAAAACTCTTTCCCTCATACTCTAGATTATTTGCTTACAAACCCTCACTGTCAATTCTTTCAGGTGAACATATTCACTGAAGAAATTATCCGTGCTGGATCAGCTGCGGCATTATCTGTACTTCTTAATCGACTTGATCCGGTTCTTCGGCAGACTGCTCATCTTGGAAGGTTAGCATGTTATTCATGCCATGCCTATGCAACTAGCTCCTGTTGGATTACTAGGAAATTAGGGATGTTAGTCTTAATGAGAGTGATCACACATCTGAACACTAAACATAGGATAAGGAATACCTGCCAGTTACAAACTGTAACTCTGAAATGCAATTGTTGTTGGCCTCAAACAGCTGGCAGGTTATTAGCCCAGTTGAAGCTGTTGGATATGTTGTTGCCGTGGATGAGTTGCTCACTGTGCAGAATAAAACTTACAATCTCCCAACAATCTTAGTAGCAAAACGAGTAAAAGGAGAAGAAGAAATTCCAGATGGTGCAGTTGCTTTGCTGACGCCTGACATGCCTGACGTACTATCTCATGTTTCTGTGCGAGCAAGAAATAGCAAGGTAAGCAACTGTTACATTGAATTTATGCCCAAATCTTTTCCGGGTGATGTTAAGAGGATAACGTTGTCAATGGCAGGTTTGCTTTGCTACATGCTTTGATCCCGATATTCTGGCCAACCTTCAAGCATATGAAGGGAAATTGTTGCGTCTGAAACCGACATCAGCAGATATAGTTTATAGGTTATCCTATTGTTCCATGCCATACTTATCCATTGTTTCTCACAATCTGCATCGAACATGTTTTGCAACTGTTGTACTGAAATTCATATTACTAATGATGAATCACAGTGAACTTACGGAGGGTGAACTAGCAGATTCAAGTTCAACTAACTTAACAGAAGGCAGTCCTTCACCTATAAAGTTGGTCAGAAAGGAGTTCAGTGGCAGATATGCCATATCTTCTGAGGAGTTTACCAGTGAAATGGTTAGGTTTTAAAATGGGATCCAATCCATGTTTAATGAACCGCCTTCTTCCCTTTTCTCATTCTAGAAATCAAAACAACATCCCAACTGTCATTTGAACTGTATTTATGGATTTTTAGAAATGTTTCTGGGATTCTCTTATAGGTTGGTGCCAAATCACGCAACATCTCATATTTGAAAGGAAAAGTGCCGTCTTGGATTGGGATTCCTACATCAGTTGCTTTACCATTTGGAGTTTTTGAGAAGGTTCTATCTGAAGATTCGAATCAGGTAATTGCAATCTCTGAATTTCATTTTGTCTTTTGCTAGCAGTTTTAGTCGTATACATCGACAACACTAGCTGCTCAATTCAGATAATGATTGCATGATGGGGTGAACACCATTTCTGTTGTGTAATGGATGCATGCTCAGCTAATGTAGAAATTCAATTGGAAGGCATAAAATTTATTAACTGACTTGCAAATGAATTATTTTTGACAAAATAGAATTTGAGTAAAACATAGGCCTAACCTGAAAGGAATGAGAGGACATTTGTATGATGCATATCTATGATACGTCCACCAGTTAACATTTTGTGCTAGGTGTCCAGATTAGTTATTGTGAAACCTCTTGATGATCAGGGGATGTTACTGTATTGCTCTTGAAAGTCTTAAATGTGGAAGAGAACCCCTCTTTGATGTGTTCTTTCTGCTATCCTTCGTTGATACCTTTGAGAAAATAGTAAGATATTCCTGAATGTGCAAAATGAACTTTTACTTCAATTAAATATTCTCACTGTCTAAACGAGGATGAGATGAAGTTGCACAATGGTCAGCCGAGATTTAGTTTTTGTCAGCTTCAGAAGATATCTGAGTTTTTGGCATGCACTCCTGAGTTGTTTAGGAATTTTCTGCCTGATTCTCTCTCTGTCTCCCCCTCTTTTTTACTGGCAGGAAGTGGCCAATAAGTTGCAACTGTTGAAGAAAAACTTAGGAGAAGAGTTGAGTGCTCTCAGGGAGATTCGCCAAACAGTTTTACAGCTGACAGCACCACCGCAACTGGTATGTGCTTTCTACTAATGATGCCTGAGATATATTTCAGTCAATATACATGGATATCTTTACATCTCCTGCTGAGGATATCAATCATAAAATAATATATTTCCTCCTTGGTCTTCAGTTCTCTAGGAAACAATTTCAGTTGTCAAAGTCATTATGTATTTTAAAGTGCCTTTTTTTTTAAAAAAAAAAACCTTTTATTCAAAGAGTTCTCAGTAGTGTTTCTCTATTCCCCCATCCTCTGAACTATCCATCAACCACAAATTAGCCTCTTTAACTTTGGTTGTAAAATTCTGGCAATGAGGATATCCTTTTGCTAAACCTCTCAATAAAACAGATTTTTGCCTGAACCTTTTTATTATTTTGGTACACGCTACGTTTGTTTTTGGTAATCAATTGTTTTATTAGAAGAAAAAGGTCCATATACATGGAAGTGACATAATTGGCAGCGACTTTTTTGTTGAACATGGTGTATATAAATGTTGTATCTTGTAAACTATACTGCTGTATCAGGAAAGAGTACTTCAATTGAAATGTAATACCTAAGCTAGAGTAAATTTTAGGTCCAAGAGCTGAAGACCAAGATGCAAAGTTCTGAGATGCCATGGCCTGGTGATGAAGGTGAACAACGATGGGACCAAGCATGGATGGCTATAAAGAAGGTAGACTGCTTTCCTTTACTGGAAAAGACCATTTTGATCTTCAAATAATTGTCAATGTAGTCTCTGTCGCTTCTTCCTAGAAGAACCCTCACATCCTTATGATGGTTTGTGGTTTACTCATGCAATTCCATTCCATGAACTCTTTGTGATAAGCTAAGCATGGCATGTTGTGATTTTCTTGAGAGCCTACCTTGGAGAGAACTAAATCTTTGGTTGTATAACTGGAATAGTTTCTCTAGCTTGCTTGTTGTAGATGTTGACAGTTACACTTTTCCTAAATGTTCAATGCTTAGCTGGAGTCCCCTAAACTTGTCTATGTTCAAACATGGCATGCATGTGCTGTATTTTGATCATTGCGAATGCTTGCTGTAGCTGTGCTTACAGTGTTTCCTTCCAATTCTTTCCAAGCATATTTTATTATGTTTGACTATTTTATTTCTCTGTTCATGACATTGATCTGTTACATAATTCCTGTCAGGTCTGGGCTTCAAAATGGAATGAGAGAGCATACTTCAGCGCGAGAAAAGTGAAGTTAGACCATGATTATCTCTGCATGGCCGTCCTGGTTCAGGAAGTAATAAATGCTGATTATGCATTTGTTATTCATACAACCAATCCATCTTCGGGGGATTCATCCGAGATATATGCTGAGGTATTGTATATTTGGTACACTGTTTGCTTTTTCCTAGTGGAAATTCAGTCACAATATAGCTGGAAGAAGCAAAAGGCATTGATTGATCGCTCCTTCTTGACATAGGTGGTGAAGGGACTTGGAGAAACTCTAGTCGGAGCTTATCCTGGCCGTGCATTGAGTTTTATCTGCAAGAAAAATGATTTAAACAGTCCACAGGTAAGCACCTTTATATTATTAACAAAATACTAAAGGGCTTTATATTATTAACAAAATACTAAAGGGTGGCTAAATCACTTTGCCACAATTATAAAATACTATTTATTAGAATAGAGTTTTTGGTGAATTTTTTTTTTTAATTTCACCTTTCAATAACCAATGTTTTTTTTAATTTTATCCTTCAAAATAAATTATTTTGAGAATAATTCTTCGTAATTTTTTTTTTTATGTTAGGTTATATATTGATTTCATGGATATAATTTTTTTTCTTGATTTCAACATTCTGGTCTCTTAGATTTAGGTTTTTTTTTTTCTCTTGATCTTAACCTTCAATATTAGATTAGTTGAAAGTGAGGTTTTGTAATTTTATTTTCGATTTATTTTTTATGAATTTATCTTGATCTTATAATCTAGGTTGCAAGTTTAACTGATTAACCTATTCTGACTCGGATAATTTTTTTTTTTACTTTTTCTAAATGATTTTTTTTTAATTCCATCCTTTAATATCGAGTTGGTTGAAAATTGAGTTTTAAAATTTTTTCAATTTGCTTTCTATGGAGTTATCCCGATCTCATTATCTGGGTCACGAGTTTGATAGGCTGATTCGGGTTGACTATGAGTTATTTTTTAATTGATTATTTTTTTAATTGAGCTTTGTGAATTGTTTTTATTTGCTTTCCATAGGGTTATTCTAATCTCAGGATCTGAATTGCATGTTTGATAAGTTAAACCGTGTTGACTCGGTTTATTTTTATGCTTGTTTCTAATTGAAATTTTTTTCAATTTCATCATCCAACAACAAATTTTTTTTATTTAGTTTTTTGTTTCAATTTAGCTTCGTATTTTTTCTCAATTTGTTTTTGTAGAGTTTTCACGGTCTCATGGATTTAATTTCTTTTCTTGATTTTAATATTGGATATATTGAAAATAGAGCTTTATAATTTTGTTATATGCTTTTTATGAAGTTATCGCGGTTTAATAACCCAAGTCACGAGTTTAATAGGTTAGTTCATGGTGACCTGAGATTTTTTTTTATATATTTATTTTCTATCACCATTTAATATTTAATATTTAATTAGTTGAAAACTAGACTTTGTAATTTTTTTTTATTTGCTTTCTGTGGGGTTATCCCAATTTCACGACCCGAGTTTCGGGTTTGAAAGGTTAACTCGAGTGGTTTTTTTTTGTTTTTTTTTTAATTTTTTTTTTAATTTTTTTATTTTAAATTTGATTTATTG
>Ga0307515_10008092_pt1 | contig 20602 bp, 3 predicted proteins | sample 17_EM_MG_FD_194513 | JGI IMG/M metagenome (GOLD analysis project Ga0307515, IMG submission 194513) | Populus trichocarpa ectomycorrhiza microbial communities from riparian zone in the Pacific Northwest, United States - 17_EM | ecosystem: Host-associated > Plants > Roots > Unclassified | place...
TTCCTTCTTACTTATTATTGGCTAGCTATAAGAACCGCGTATTATATGGACCATATATATTATATATAGGGGCCCGGTCTTAAGACCGGGTAGTACTCTTTTTGTAACCGACTACCAACACTATGTCGAGATCGTCACCTGGAGGGCTCCAAGACAGCCACCCTATATATTGACTTGCAGATCAATATTACCTGCAGATCACCGTTCCCATTTCAGCTATCTATTACCCCATTACTTCTACCCTCTTCGTGTATATATATAGAGCCTCTAGAGCTACATTTACAATCAAGTCGTTCATGCATTTCCACACTCTGCAAAGCTTACAGTTATGAGCCCGGATCGCACTGCCTGCTGACCAATCACCTGGATCGCACTACCTGTTGCACCATCAATCTACTACCTCATTCAAGAAGTCACCACTTCTTCCACCTTTGCAAGTGTTTTGAGCTTCTTCCGGGTACCGCTTGTACTCGTGATTATCTTCAAATACCAAACGGACGGACGATAGAACATCGATTAAATCGAACATTGATCACATCGAACATCGCACACATCGAACATCGATTACGTCGAACATCGAATACATCGAACATCGATCGAACCGAACCCGACCGTACGACCCCCGACCGTACGACCGACCGACGAACGGACGAATCAAATCAAAGCTTCAAAAGGTTTTCGCCAAGCCACCAGTTGGACCCTTCTTGACCCTTTCAAATCGACAGCGAACTACGACCAGTTACAACAGACGACTCCCACAGTACCACAAGCTTGTAGAATAGGCCAGAACACGAGGCTGATGCTAGATGGACGATTACCAAAACGGTATGGAATGATCTAAGCAGTACTACACTTAGCTGGATACTGGATGGACAGTTACGGAATAACATTCGATTGAGAGACAACCATTACCAGAGCCATACGACCACCGTTCAAACACCAGAACAATTTGATCAATCGATCGATCGAATTGGGCCAAAGCCAATATCAATACAGGAACAAATAATTTTGATTCCAAAGCACCAATCTCGACGTCTTAACGTCACCAGATACGACGTCTTAACGTCACCAGAGTCACCAAATGACTACGTCAATCTCCTGCAACAACAGCAGCGTCCAAAGCACATCAATGCAATTGAGCAGCTTCATAAGCACGTCAATGCAATTGAACAGCTTCCTAGATCTACCTCGATTACAGATCAAAGATCTACCTCGATTACAGATCAAATGACTACCTCGAGTTCCACCTCAATTACAGATCAATTGACTACCTCGAATACAGATTAAATGACTACCTCGAATACAGATCAAACCACTACACTACAAAGACTTCAAGACGATATCTTAGATACAATTGAAGCAATTTCCATTCAACTAAGCACCATTTTCCTACAGCTAAATTCTGTCTACTTGCTTCCGTTGCAATATCCGCAATATCCGCAATATCTTCACAATTACCCTACCCTTAGCTACTTCTAAAACTGTATCTAAATTTCCTATTTTGGTATAGCTTCTACCTTTATTTTATGTTCTACAGCTTTAACTACACCGTTAAATCTGGGGGGGTGTGTAACCGACTACCGACACTGCGCTGAGACACAAGATCACCGCTTGGAAGGCTCCAAGACGGCGTTACCGCCACCCAATATATTGGTTGCAGATCAATATTGGTGGCAGATTACCGTTCCCATTTCAGCTATCTATTACCCCATTACTTCTACCTTCTTCGTGTATATATAGAGCCTCTAGAGCTACATTCACAATCAAGTCGTTCATGCATTTCCACACTCTGCAAAGCTTACAGGTACTCTTAGCTAGAGTACCCGGAAACCTTTAGCTATAGCTTTAAGGCGTTCCTTCTTTGGAGTATAAATAAGGTTAGTAGCAAGAGTGAGAGCACAAGAGGCTATTTCCGACATAGTGGATATAATTGTTAAGGTTTTTGGGGTAAAAGTTATAATTAATCTTTGGCGGCGTTCTTAACCATATATAATATTTATAAATACACCAAAAGGCTCTATATGGGGTGTCTTTATTACTATAGGGGCGCCAGCAGTAATAAAGACACCTTATATTTTATTAATTACAATAATCTATATCTTAAAGAACCTAAATACGGGGCGTCTCTGCTACTGCAGGGGCGCCAGCAGTAGCAGAGACACCCTATATTTTGCTAATTATCTATATCTTGAAAACTTCCCTTAAGCTGCGTACGACGCTCATTTACCCACTTCTTTAAGTCCTTCTATAGCCGTCTTGCGACACCTAATTTAACACCAGAACTAATAAGCTCCTTAATAGGATCAGCACCATTAGATTTATCACATAGGAGCTCTAAGTCCCACCTCAAATTATAGATAACTTCATGCGCAGCTTCGAAATCAGCCTCCCAGTCAAGATCGCCAGCTACACTCTACCTCTAATACTTAAAGAACTCCTCCAGATCCTTTGCGCGGTTAATACCTTATAGCCAGTATATTGGTAATATAGGTAAGAATAATAAGGGTAGTTAGCTTACTAGTATATAAGTAATTTGCTGATCTAATATTAAGCCTATAGAGCCAACATGAAAGTAATTAATAACGCCTGGGCTATTAACTGTAGAGCTCTTACTTGAGGTAGATTGGCGTATTCTTCTACCACCTTTTCCTCTTATCGCCGCTCTCTCAGTAAGCCGAGTAGCAAGCTTATGAGGTGGATTCTCAATATTTGCGATGCCTTGCTAAATACCAGTTACCCACTCCCGTAAGTCCTTATCTATTAATTTAACATCTACCTGGCCAAGTATATAACACTAATTGGCGTTAGGATAGTGCTTTTTACAGCGCTAATACCTAGTAAGCTCAACTCGCAAGCCTATTAAATTTACAACACTACTGGCAGGTACATAAGGCGTTATATTAAGCTCTAAGCTCTGCGAGGGTATTAGAAGTTCATTACGGAGTTAATCAATTATTAACGGGCGAGAGCTACCTCCAAAGCGAGAGGCTGCTAGCTAATTTCCATCCAGAGCATATATAATTAAGAGGTTAACAGTCAGAGCCTTAATCTCGCCACGTCTATTAGTATATTAAGCCCATGCAACAAGTTGCGTGTTAATCTTCTGCCACTAATCTATAACTTTAGAATCTATATTAAACCTAATATCACGAACGCCTATATACTAAGTGTTAACCTTTGCCTTAATTAGCCGGAGCTTAACGCAAATACCTTGCTCTTAACAATATAGCTCCCTCTCGCAAATAGGAAAGACTTAAAGTCGCCAAAGATTATAACATTAAAGGCTTGTATTAATAAAAGTTTCAGTAAACGCTAGCTCCTTCAGATATCGAATCGATATATTATAATTATAAGTAATAAACACGCCGCCGCCAGCTCTTCCTATATTATTAATCTCACTCTCTACGCGTAGGTAAGGTGGCGGAGTTATTTCTTCTTTATCCTTAATCGTATTTTATAGAGGAGCCTAAGAAGCCTAAGAAGCTTAAGGAGCTCAAGCAGCTACCCGAGAGGCTGTAGCTTAATATTGCAGTGTTAACATATTTGACTATGGGTAGGTAGGATCCTGTATCGGATACGGCAACTCATACGGCCTTAATTAAGTCAATCGGCTGATCTAACTTTAAGAAGCCTGTTGGCTCTACGTACAAGAAGTCTGCTAACTCTGTATATAGTTAAGCTAAGCCTCCGTATCTTCCTCATTATCCTTATCTATAGCTTCCGGATCATTTTCTATTTCCTTAAGCTCCTCCAATATAAAGTCTAACTAAATGGCGTTGTATTCGCGTCTTAGCGGCTATTGCAGGGCACCCCAATAAGAAGTCCACAAAGGCAGAGGCGTATGCAATAAGGAGGGAGGAAGGAAGCTTCGTCGATTTCGTTAAGGGCGAGAAGACACACCTGTTAATCAAGCCGCTACGCGTTTTAAAGGAGGATTCATATTAAAGGCAAATTAATGATTTTACAGCACGATTTTGGATTAATATTAAGACTTTGGCAAGCCAGCCAGGTAAGTTCTGAATAGCTTCAATTTAATTACCCCTAGCAACTAGCACGACCCTTGCGTGCAGGCACTCGGCTTCGCTTCGATTACTATGTACAGTTGGTGGCAATTAAGCGAGATTGGATGCGCGTACCGAATTCAAAATTTCGCAGCGCTCGCTAAAGGGGGGGGGTGAAGCTGGTCGTGCATTTGACTGTATCTTACAGCCGCCTAAAAAGAAGGCAAAGAGGAAGGCGAAGGTAGCGAAGAAGAGGCAGAAGACAATACCAGTACCGTTACCGTCACCGTTACCGTCACCGTCACCGTCATTATCACCGTCATTGTCACCGTCACTGTCACCGTCACTGTCACCGTCGCCACTGTCGCCGGTAACGCCCGCAGAGCCTACATCTGCAGATAAGGTTAATAAGAGCGAGGATAAGAATATTAAGGAGCTTATAGAGGTAGAAGATGAGGATATAGGGTTGCCGTCGCCGCTGCCGCCCGCACGCTTTATAAGTGTTTGGAAGGCAGTTATAGGTAGTAAAAAGGAGTCTCCTCCTAGTATAAGGTCAGCTATATTTAACACCAAAAGTATATACTACTTTAAGCTAGATAAATGGCAGAACAAGACTATACTATATCTACTGCCACAAAAGTTTAAGATTACTTAGCTTTAAGCTATCGCCTCCTACGAGAAGGCGCGGTAAGCTAATTGCTGCCCTTAAGATATTTAGTCGCCTTCGGATCTAGATTAAGCTCTTACTATAGTTAAGGAGTAGCACAAGCGCTAGCCGTTAAAATCTCTCTCCTTAAACTTCACCTTATATTTAGTTAAGGAGAAGGAGCCTAAGACTTAGGCCGTAACTCTAAGTTAGCAAGTAGTCAATAGGCCTATAAGTAGAAGGACAGCTATATAGATTTAAATTAACAACTTACCTGGCGTACTTACTGCTAAGGACGCTTCTAGTAATAGGATACCAGTAATTATAAATTAGTGGTCTTATATAAATATCTATTGCCATAATAAAGGCAAACGCCCGAGAGAACTTTTCGGATTTTGGAGCTCTTGCTGCACCCGGCCCAAAAAGACTAAAACCAACCAAAAGAACCCTAAAAAACACCCAGAGAATCCCCCTGAGATGCATGCATCGCAGGGGAGGCACACGTCAAACGACGGTGGTTCGCACTCGCGCGCGTCCACCAGAACCCGCCTAGCAATGGCCCTCTACAACAAGAACGGGCGAATACCACACTATAAAGCGGAAAGACCTCTATTAAGAAGGCATCTAATAAAATATAAAGCCTATTAGACGCGTCTAGTATCTATAGTTGCGGGGAAGCAACCGTTAGCTATAACAAACTAATACAGCTAGCAGAATAGCTCCGCCAGTCTAGTAAACCTTAGGTGCCCCTCTAGCAAACCCTTAATTAAATCCTCTAACGGCTAAGTAAAATTAAAAATAAATAAAATTCCTCCTTACCGGTGAACCGTACCTGGGCCGCTATAGCTGCGTGTCTACAGTATAGGGAACCTACCCCCCTAAAGATAATATCCGGGTATATAATTATAATATAACCAAATATAGAAAAAGTAGAGGGGCTTAAGGGATAATTAGAAACAGAAGTCCTTATAGAGATTTATAAAGAGGTCTATAACGCTATTATAGTCCAACACCTTAGGAGCGGAGATATTAAAGTTACCCTAAAGGACTAATAGGTAAAGGAATAAGCCATTAGGGTAGGGGATAGGCTAGGAGAACGTATTAGCATAAAAGTGCTCCGCGAAGATTACCTAGTTAAAGTCCTAGTGGTTCCCCTAAGCCTTAGGGTAGAAAAGAGACGCTAGGCGGATAATATAGCAACTATATATAAGATAGTAAAATAAACGGAACGCCTTATACTAGGACTTAAGATTACCTAAATCTAATAGCTTTAATAGGAAAATGTAAACTAAGTATATAATAAGAATAATAAAAGAATATAAGGGTCGCTAGAGACCTATTAGGGAAACACTAGTTAAATATATAGCTCCCTTATTATTAGCATATATATACTAGGAATGCAAAAACTCCTTATTTAAAAAGGTATTATTATAAATAGCCTTATATATAACGTAAGGCTCTATAACTATAGACTCCGCCTAAAATAATACTATTACTATATATAATAGGGGCATACCTAATCCATATGCGCAGTATAGGTATATTACGGCCACTGTACAGGCCCCTATAATATAAGATACTGCTTAAATTAAGACTAAACAAAATACGTAAACTGCTACTAAAGCATATATAAGGCATAGGAGAGAGAAGACTATATTAAATACAGGAGATATAAGGTAAGGGCTTAACAGCTATAGAAATAACTGCACGCTAAGTTATATAAATAGAAACAATAGGCAATAAGCTAGGGGGGCGTAGGTGCCTTTCTAGCGTTTCCTACCTTTAACACTAGGGGGCTAGGCTAGCTATCCCAAGCCTTAACAGGCTAGAAGTAACGCCGCGTAATATTACCAAACCGTATAGGGATATAAGGGTCATAGGGGATATAAGGGAGAGGACGCCCTATAGGAAAACCCTTATAGACAGCTATAGCAAGCTTAAGACTAGGATAATTAAGAATTAGACTTAACGCGGTAAATATAATATTCGCAGCTAACTCTTAAAGGGTATATAGCTAACTAGTAAGAATAGGGGAAGAACTAGAGATAATAACAGATTTAGATATAAAAGCGCTAGTAGGAATATAAAATACGGGAATAAAAAGCTCTATATAAAATAAGTAGTAACTAGGGTGTAGATATAAGAGATAAAAGTTTTAAATATTTTAGAGAAAGTAGAAATAAAAAAAGTAAGAAATAATAGAGAGGCGAAGGACCCTTACTAGGGGTCCGCCACCTATCTATTATATAGTATAACTATAGTAATATAAACCACCATCTTATAAGGCCCTTACTAAATAGTCTAGACCTAGAAAAACACTATATCCTTACTATATAAGAGCCGTACTATAATACCTATATATAATTAACATACTGCCCCTAAGGATTTTAGCTCCTATATAAACCAAAAGCAGCCACATATATATACTTTATAATTAGCAAAACTATTAGCCTGTCCTTATAGTTATAGTAGGCAGTTAATTTAGATATTATAGTTATAATAATCTAGATATATAGAGGACCGGTATAAATTATTAATATGTATAACCCTAAGGTTAAAGGGGTCCTATAAATAGAGAATATTATATTAGTAATAAGCTTACTCGAAACCAAAGGCATAAAGTCTATTCTATTAGGAGACATAAACCTCTATTACCCGCGGTAGGGGGGTATCTACGTCGCTGCTAAATAACAGGTAAAGTGCCTATTAAAAGCTATAAATACCTGGGGCCTTAAGCTGGCCACCCCCCCTAGAGCAATTATATGGTAATGAGGATCCGCTAGAAGTATAATTAACCTTATATTTATGGACAAAGGCCTATACTAGAGACTTAAAAGGTATAACCCTAAAGAAGAATAGGCACTTACTTTAAACCATATCCCTATCTAGATACAGCTAGATTTAGACATTAAGGCGTAACTAAATTGCAAAAGATACGTAATAAGGATGCTTAAGGCAGATAGTTTCCTTAATATAGTTAAACAATAACTCTAAGACCTAAAAGAAATCCACCCGATACCAAACGAGTAAGGCTTATTAGCCACCCCTAAGGAAATTAACCAAAGACTAGAAAGAATTTAGGCAGCAATTAAAAATGGGCTAAAAGAGTACTGCCCGGTCTTAAGACTGGGCCCCTATACGCGACATATATAGTCCGCATAATGCGCGGTTCTTATAGCTAGCCAATAATAAGCAAGAAGGAAATACTTAAGTAGCTACAACCCTAAAGATAAGAGATAATATAAAGACATAAGAAACTAGTTAAAGAATACCCTAAAAAAAGAAGCAAGGAACAACTAGAGACGATTTATAAATAAGCACACTTTTAACCCGAGCCTCCCCTATAATAAGGGCCTATAGGCTATAACAAAATAGGTAAAGAAAAAGGTAGGGCGATTAGCAGAAGACTTATACCTACCACCCCTATAAAGATTAGGGGAATTATAGGCTACTAATAATAATAATAAAAAGGTAAAGATCCTTATAGAAAGGTTCTTCCCCTAACCAGCTCTAGTAGACCTTAGTAATATTACGGGTAAAGTACCAGTAACTCGCCTACAGGTTAACAGCGACATAATAACAGAGGAAATGGCCAAAACTATTAGCCGCCTTTTAAATAATACAGCACTAGGCCTAGATAGGATTCTAAATAAGGCCTTAAAGACCTATAGACTACTTATAGCACCCTAGCTTATAGATATAGCCAGAGCATGCTTTGCTATAGGCTACTACCTATAACTTGGAAGATCTATAACAACGGTTATCCTATAAAAAAAAGGTAAAGCAGACTACTTAATCCCAGGAAGCTACCGCCCTATTGCCTTAGAAAACACCCTTAGTAAGATCTTAGAAAAGGTAATAGCGGACTATATAGTAGACATAGCTAAGGAATATACCTTACTACTATAGAGCTAAATAGGGGCAAGAAGGAACCGCTTAACACTATTAGCACTTACGCTACTCACTGCCACCATTAAATCTGCATGGGCGATGCGAAGGGACTTTATAGTATTAATACTCAGCCTAGATATTAGTAGCGCCTATAATAATATACCCTACGAGCGTTTCCTATATATCCTTAGGGTAAAAGGCTTCCTAAAATAGATTGTATAATTTGTCTAAGGGTTTACAGGTTAGAAAGAAACATTATTAGTCTTTAGCGGATACTAGAGCCCCCCTATCGCAGTTATAACAGGAATACCATAAGGATTACCCCTCTTACCTATACTCTTCCTTTTCTTTATAAGCAACCTGCTTAACTCCTTTAAGGAAGGGGCAACTTAGGGGATAGGCTTTATTAATAATATAAACCTAATTATATACAGGCCATTAGCCGTAGAGAATTGTAGAATGCTAGAGAAAGCTTATAATACCTATATAGAATAGGCAAGACAATATAGAGTCCAATTCTTACTAGAGAAATACCAGCTAATCTATTTTATAAGAAAACGCAACTAATCTGCAGATCTTTAGTATATAATCTATATTTAAGGCTTTAGGGGTTAACCAGTTTAGGGCCTAAGGGTATTAGGAGTATAGGTAGACAGTAAGCTCCGGTGGAGTGTATATGCAGCGTAAGCGGCCCGTAAGGGCTAAGTATAGTATATCGCATTATCTAGGATCGTTAATTCTATATGGGGCCTATGCTTCTAGAGGTCACGCCTACTATATATAGCAGTTGTCCGGCTAACCATAACGTATAGGTCCAGTATTTAGGCCATTGGAGAATCTAAGAAAGGCCCCCCTAAGTTGCTCCTTAAACCACTTTAAAAGGTCTAAATAGCCTGCCTCTAGAGTATAATAGGCGGATATAAGCAAACGGCTACAGCACTGCTTAAGAAGGAAGCTAATATTCCCCCCCTATAACTATATATTAAAGCCGCTGTAATATAAAGGGCCTAAAATAAACGTAACTCTAATATTATAAAGTATATTAAGACACGCCTAAATAAACTATAGAGGGACCCTAGGGCGCCCTGTAGGAGAATAAACCAACAACCCTAAAGTAGGGAAGACATATTAGAGAAATAAGTAAAAAAAGTAGAAGAAGAATAGTGCTGCTTTAGGGCCTAGGCCTATATAGAGGAGGAAGGGAAACGCGTAAGAGGCCAGTAAAGATAATAATAAGAGAGAAAAAGGAGCTAAAGTAGAGCATAAAAGAATGCTAGGAAACCATCTACCGTAATATAATACTGGTTAGACCAACACTAGAGAGGTGTATAAAAGTTAAAGGTATAGAGGCTAACTAAGGCAAGAGGAACCTAAGCCGTAGCATAGTTAATGCTATAGGGGGTAAACACTTTAGGGCTCTAAGAAGGCCTAATAAAGGTAGAAAATATAATAGCGACACTCTTAAGAATAGGAATAATAGGACTAAAAAACTAGCTCTACCGGGTAGGTGTCCTAGTAGGTAGCCCAAGATATAAATATAGCTAGCTAAGACAGACACTAAAATATATAATACTGTTATGCCCCTTACGCACTAACTAAGAAGTAATACTTTTAGTAGCTAGCATAAAGAACTATAATACACTACTCTTAATATAAAAAGGCCTTAAGGCGGTTACCTAGTGGCTTATTAGCTAAAATATACTAAACTAGTTCCGGGTTATAAGGGAAATAGTAATAGAGGGTAGAGGGGCGAGCAACGGGCGCCCCCTAATGACTCTACAGTAGTAGAGTAAAGTTTGCGATACTAGCGCGTCCGTAGGCTTGTTACGGCAGCAGTGGTTCCTAAGGAGGTTAAAAAGTAAGGTAGTAGGAGCACCATAGGTGACTTGTAGGCGCCTCGTAGGCGCCTTATAGGCGAGTCCTAAAAGGCAGGGAGATGGATTACAGGGTTTTCTCAAATAGAGTTTTCTCCCTATATGTATATAAGGAGTAGTCCGCGTAGGCCTAATAGGGATCTAAATCGGACGTTAAGCAATGAATTATTATTATTATTATTAATAAAGGCAAAACGTACTAGCAGAATAAAAAGTCGCCCGACTTGCCCGATATTACAATTAACTATTATCCTATAAATATATAAGACTTCCTATAGTGGAATAAGGAGCTTCTCTCCAGTAACTCTACCGTTAAGCAGCCGTTACAATATATTATAATGATCTTGTCTACTAATAAAGAGAGAAGTTAGAAGAGCCAAAAGGAGCAGGTAGTAGAAAAGGAAGATCCTATTGCAGAATACCTAAAGCAGCTAGTATAAGTATTAATTATAAACTAGGTCCATTCTATAAGCCAAAATACTTACCTTCTTCATTAATATTCTACGCCATCTTTAAATATTAAAGCACCCCAAAACTTAAGTCCTGTTTAGTTAGAAACAGATCCAGTTAAGCTACTTAGCCAGTTCTTTAACTAGCTAGCTAATAAGCTAGAGTTTAGTAGTAAGAGGCAGAGGGCTACTTTAGAAGAGGTTAAGGATAAGCTAGTAGAAGAAGAATAAAATATTAACTCGCTAAAGTTAAAGAAGCTAGGTAAAGGTATAACATTAGATTAATAGGAGAGGTACGGCTTTAAGATTAGTACACTAGTTAGAATTAGGTCTCTAATCTTAAAGTTTAAGTAATTAAGATAGTGTTTATTACTCTATAATATATCCTGCTTCTTAGAAGTGTGCTCCTACGTATATACCACATACTTAACTAACAGCAAAATATAAGAAGCCCTCGAAGCTCTTAAAGTCCTTAGCCAGCTACTAGTTCCTTCTAATCTAAGCCTTAATATCATTAAACGTAGCTTTAATTAGATTATAATCTGGCAAGTATAGTAGCAGAAATCTTAGTAGGACGCTGTGTTGCTTATAAAGCTCTTAAAGCCGTGTCAATTTATAAATTAACACGTTATTAAAAATAAGGACTAATTATAGCCCTAGATATGGTATACAATAAGGTAATACCTACTCCTCTATAAAGGCTTTAAATATCGCAAAGGTAATAAAGCCTTAAAAGATAAGGTAGTTAAGATATCTATTAACTGCTAATACTAGCAGGATACTCTACCTTTCTAACCTCTTAAGTACGCGTGCTATACCACATACAGTCCCTTCCGGTAACTAGCCGTACTTCCTATTACTAGTCCTTTTATTTGCTACTAACTTGTTAAGAAATATAAGCTGCTCTACCACCTAGCTCTTCTATATACCAATCTAGGCGTTGCAAAGGGGGGCGCTCCTTTAAGCTGCACGTGCTATAACTACCTTCCGTAACCAACGGGCTCTTTTAAAAATACGGGCGACAGTTATAGCGGAGACTTAAGTGTCAAACTCGTTAAATAGGAAGGCCTATATCTTATCTATATATGCGGTTAGCTAATCTTTAAGAAAGTTAAAAAGCCTCTACATAAGCAGTTAGCAAAAAGCTTAACACTATAACGTTATATATTACTATTTCTTAGTAAGGTAACAGAGCTCTTAGTTGCCTAAGAACAACAGTAAAAGGAGCGTACGGTTCGCCCCAAAGATTAAGGTTCAATCGCATCTTATAAATTATATTCTTGGCCACCTTTACAGCCTCCGCAATAGCTAGTACTACCTTACCAGCTTTAATACGAATCCTAATTCTATAAATAACCTCATCTGGAAGGCGGCGGCCCATAATAACTTCAATTGTGGTGGTTAAAATTAAAAGAATTGCCCCTCATACAAATTTTGGTGGGGGGCGATGCGGCTCTTTCGCGTCCTAAGCGAGTTCACGATATTTCGGTGATGACTGTATGCCAGCTATAGCAATTCTGAGTTATTAAAGCACCTAGAGTAACGGAATATTTATAAAGTAGTTATCTAAAAATAGGCAAAATCAATAAGCCTAAAGAGGAAGCTATTAGGTAAGATAAAGGACGTACTTAGAGGTATTTAAGAAAACAATATTTTAATAATCTGTTTAAAAAGGAAGCCTAAAAAGTAGCTAGGTAAGGTAAATATAAAGCTATAGCAATATCTATACTAACAAAGGCTTATTATCTTAAAGCCTTTAGGTACTAGCTTACTAGGCAATTTAATTATAGCTATAGATTGTTTAGTAAACCTTACTATTATCTTATTAAAGCTAACTATAGATTTAAGTATAACGTACTTTCTAAACGCCTTGCCTAAAGGTGTTGTTAATAGCTTAATTTTCTTAAAGACCTAATGTTTAACGCCCTCTAGTGGAGGTAGTAAGATATAGAAAAAGCGCTTAAGTTACTCCTATCTTTTTTAACCTATAAATAAGCTAATTAAGTGTCTAGGATATTTAGGATCTATAGCCTAAAGATCTCGCACCTAAGTGCCTTTAAAGACGCCTATATAAATAATAAGCCCTACCTAAATTATTAATTCGCTAGTAGAGGTCTCCTTTTACGCCTATAATTGTTTACCCATATATCGTCCTAATTAGTAATATCTGCTAGTATTTTAAGAGGGGTTATATAGGTTTATATTAATCGCGAGCTTCTTAAATATACTAATATTAAAGAATAGTAGAAATAGTTAAGTTGGTAGGTCCTATCCAGATTTATACCTACTAGACGCTATACCAATCTAATTGGCTAGCGTATAGTAAGTAGAGCGCTTATTATCCTTATTTTAATCAGGAAGGTTACTAGATTTAACGCCACTAATAGGCTTACTAGTATATTGAGTAACGAATATTAACTTATTTGGAAGGTTAATAACTTTAAAATCTAGTTTAGGAATAGCAGCTATAGGCTCCTATAAGGTAGGCATAGTAGGAAGGCCTATTCTTATAACTTCTTTAGCTAATAGCTCTGGTAGTTTAGTCTTATCTACCTTATCTGTCTTATCCTTAGCAGTTTCTCCATAGGCCTTAAAAACGGCTCCTAATTTATCCTTAATACCCATCTAGCTGCTTAGCTAAGCCTCCTTAATACCTTAATTAGTACTACTACCTACTACGTAGCTACTGCCGACAAGCTATCGTATATATACTACGTCGCTTAAGAGGATTGTAAATAGGACTCCTAGGATTAAGATGCTTTTAGAGGCTTCGGAGCCGAAGGCATATAACGTTTTTTAGGCGGTATAAGGACGATATTTTACTAACAATTTAATAATTAAATAGACGGCGACAATTAAAGCTTTCTAATTAACTATACTAAATATTATAGGATTCCTGGCCACGTTACTGCTATTTACTATAATATTTAAGCATTAAAGAGGCGCTAGAGCCCTTGCTGCTGAGTAACCGTATTAACTAAAGGCTTTAATATTAAGCTCTATATAGTATAGAGCCTCTAGATTGGCTTATAAGGCGTGTATATATAAAAAGTCTATAAAACTTGCTATATAAAGGGATGCGAGATATAGTTAATAAGCTACTCACTAAGCGCGGCGCTAAAAAGGTTAGTAAGCAATAGCCTGCTAACTTTATACGGCGTATAAAGAGCCTTACTACCCGTTTTAATCGACTGTATAACTAATAAAGAGCTCTATATAAGGATTCTAAGACTATTAATAACTGGTTTAAGCTTATACGGCGTACTAAGGCTATATATAGGAGAGTGGATAAGGATACCTATAACTTTAATAAAGCTGGCTTTATAATAGGCAAGATATTATTTTAGCTAGTTATTACTGGCGTAAAAAGACGCGGTTAGCCAAAGGTAGTACAGCCGGGTAATTGTAAGTGGGCCATAGTTATACAGGGAATTAACGCTACTAGATAGGCAATTCCACCCTTTATTATCCTTATAGGCTAGTATTACCTATCTACCTAGTATAAGGAGGACATACTACGCGACTAGGAGCTTATAGTAAGCGATAATAGCTGGACTATTAACGAACTTGGAGTTGCTTAGCTAAGGCATTTTATTAAGTATACTACTAGTAAGGTAGTAGGTGTGCGCCGACTACTAGTTCCAGATGGCTATAAAAGCTATAAATCTCTAAAATTTAGAGAGCTTTGTAAGGAGAATAATATCTATACTCTATATATGCTATCGCATTCCTTATACCTCCTACAGCCACTTAATATTGGCTACTTTTTACCGTTAAAGCGCGCGTACGGGCGCTAGGTTAAGGGCCTAATACGCAGCCACATCAACCATATTACTAAGCTTAAGTTCCTGCCAGCCTTTAAGACAGCCTTTATTTAGGCATTTATTGTAGATAATATACGCGCGAGTTTTCAAGGTATAGGGCTAGTTCCACTTGCGCCAGAAGCAGTACTATCAAAGCTTAATATTAAGCTCGTTACGCCGCCATTAGTAGCTCTACTAGAGGCTATATAGAAGTCAAAGATACCTAGTAACGCGCGCGAGCTAGAGGCTCAGTTAACTCTAGTCCGTAAGAGAATTTAAAGGCATCAGAGTTCACCTACGTTAATTATTAAGTCGCTTAGTAGGCTCACTAAGGGCGTTAAGATGATGATGTATTTAGCTATATTACTAAGCGATTAGGTTTCTACCCTTTAAAAGGCTAACGAGGCTGCTATAAAGCGTAGGTAGCGTAAAAAGAAGCGTATATAAAGGCAAGGGACCTTAATAGTAGCAGAGGGTGCAGAAATAGTTGCTTAAAAGGCTGCTGAGCAGCACCTAGAGCAGGAAAGGCGTTAGGAGGCAGCGCAATCAGGTATAAGCCAAAAGGCTATAGCGCGTTATGGGCGCTGCAGAGAGCCTAGGCATAACTTACGTATATGCAAGAAGGACACTATAGATACTACTTAATCTAGAATAGCTGCTATATTGATAGTATTTTAATGCGTGGTTATCCTACGTTGTTGCAAAGGTATAGAAAGTTGGTGGGGTTCGCGACTCGATTGTATTCGCGACTCGCTTATAAAGTACGTTAGTATATAAATATAAGGGTTATAGGCTTCCTTTATACTTATAGTACTTTACTAACTTTTATTTAGTAGACAATAATTAAATAACTACTTTTTTTTTTTTTTAAAACTTCCTTATACCTTTAATTTTAAGACTCTAAAGCCAATTAAGCCTTTACTATAGTGTATATTTTAACCTCCTTTAAGCCCCTCTCTACTACCTTTAACCAGGCCTTTATACTAAATAATTATTAATTAACTATATACAAGGGTTTGAAGAGGCTTTAGAGTAGATTTAAAGAAATAAAATATATTCTATCTAAATCTAGGGGTATAACTCTTATTGAGAATAAGACGTTGCGTAAAGAGGAGAAAGGAATAACATAAGAGTCTTATAATTAAATAGTTAGGGGTCTTAGTAGTTAATATATACGTAGTCTTTAACGGACTTTAGTAGAATTTAATTAATTTAGTAGAACTTGGCAGGAGTTAATAAAGCTAGTAGAATTTATCGTTAAGTATTTTATTAAGACATTCCTACCATAACTAGGCTAGTCCTATTATAGTACCCCCTCTTTAGTTAAAGGTCTAAAATAACTTAATTTTAGTTAGGACTTTATAACTTATCGCGTTATATATATTTGCATTAAGTAGTGGTATAGTATTCTACTAGTTCTAATTATTAAATAGACTAATTAGGATTTTTTATACCCAGTATAGAAAATTACTATTAGCTTAGTTAAGGCGGTGAGCGGAACTAATATCTTTGTAGTAGGTCTTAGTAAGGTAAATCTAACTAATTAGACAACTTTAACTAGTAGTTAAAGTTCCTTAATATCTTATATGTTATATAACCATATTATAAGCGTTATAATACCTTTTAAATTCTTTTTAAATTCGAGCTTTCTACTATTATATTTTGTATATTTATATTAGGTGGTAATTATTTACCTTTATATCGCGTTTATCTAGCTAGAGTAGGCCGCGAAGGATAGTCCTTATAGAACTCTTTTACTAGGGAAGGCGTGTCGGCCTTAATCTATTTATAGGTTTCCTAGGTTTATATTTTATATTCTTTCTATTTAATAAGAAGTTTAAATTATTTAAATTATATTTTCTATTATATATTATTAACTAAGTTAATAAAGTAAGAACTATTACCATTATTAATAATTATAAAAGATAATAGTGGCACTTGAGCGAAAAAAGGAGCTCTTGCTGCACCCAGCCCAAAAAGACCAAAAACAACCAAAAGAACCCTGAAAAACACCTAGAGAATCCCCCTGAGATGCATGCATCGTAGGGGAGGCACACGTCAAACGACGGTGGTTCGCACTCGCGCGCGCCCACTAGAACCACGCCTAGTAATGGCCCTCTATAATAAGAACGGGCGAATACCACACCATAAAACGGAAAGACCTTTATTAAGAAGGCATCTAACAAAATATAAAGCCTATTAGACGCGTTTAGTATCCGCAGTTACGGGGGAGCGACTATTAGCTATAACGAACTAATGCAGCTAGCAGAATGGCTCCGCCAATCTAGCGTACCTTAGGCGCCCCTCTAGTAAACCCTTAACTAAATCCTCTAATGGCTAAACAAAATTAAAAATAAACAAAACCCCTCCCTACCGGCGAACCGCACCTAGGCCGCCGTAGCTGCGCCTCTATAGCATAGAGAGCCTACCCCCCTAAAGATAATATCTGGATATATAATTATAATATAACCAAATATAGAGAAAGCAGAGGGGCTTAGGGGACAATTAGAAACAGAAGTCCTTATAGAAATTCGTAAAGAGGTCTATAACGCTATCGTAATCCAATACCTTAAAAGCGGAGATATTAGAGTTACCCTAAGGGACTAATAGGTAAAGGAACGAGCTATAAGGGTAGGGGATAGGCTAGGAAAATATATTGGCATAAAAGTGCTTCGTAAAGATTACCTAGTTGAAGTCCTAGTGGTTCCCCTAAGCCTTAAGGTAGAAAAGGGACGCCAGGCGGATAATACGGCAACTATATATAAGATAGTAAAATAAATGGAACGCTTTATACTAGGATTTAAGATTACCCGAATCTAATGGCTTTAATAGGAAAATATAAACTAAGTATATAACGAGAATAATAAAAGAACACGAGGGTCGCCAGAGACTCGCTAGGGAGACGCCGGTCGAACGCATAGCTCCCTTATTATTAGCACATATACACTAGGAATGCAAAAACTCCTTATTTAAAAAGGTATTATTATAAACGGCCTTATATACGACGTAAGGCTCTATAACTATAAACTCCGCCTAGAACGATGCTACCGCTGTGTATAATAGGGACATACCTAATCCACATACGCAGCATAGGTGTGCTGCGGCCACTATGCAGGCCCCCACGATATAAGAAACTGCTTAAATTAAGACTAAATAAAATGTGCAAACTGCTACTAAAGCACACATAAGGTATAGGAGAGAGGAGACTGCATTAAATATAGGAGACGGAAGGTAAGGGCTTAACAGCTGCGGGAATAACTATACGCTAGGTTATACGAATGGAAACAATAGGCGATAAGCTAGGGGGGCGCAGGTGCCTTTCTAGCATTTCCTACCTTTAATACTAGGGGGCTAGGCCAGCCATCCTAAGCCTTAACGGGCTAGAAGCGTCGCCGCGCGATATTACTAAACTGTATAGGGATATAAGGGTTATAGGGGATATAAGGGAGAGGACGCCCTGTAGAAAGATTATTATAGACAGCTATAGCAAGCTTAAGACCAGAATAATTAAGAATTAGACTTAACGTGGCAAATATAATATTTATAGCCAACTCTTAAAGGGTATATAGCTAACTAGTAAGAACAGGGGAGGAACTGGAGATAATAACAGATTTAGATATAGAAGCGCTACTAGGAACACAAGATATGGGAATAAAAAGCTCTATATAAAATAAGTAGTAACTAGGATATAGACATAAGAGATAGAAGCTCTAAATGTCCTAGAGAAAGTGGAAATAGAGGAAGCGAGGAACGAAGGAGAGGCGAAGGACCCCCGCTGGGGGTCCGCCACCTATCCATTATATAGTATAACTGCGGCAATACAAACCACCGTCTTATAAGGCCCTTACTAGATAGCTTAGACCTAGAGAAATACTATATCCTTGCTATATAAGAGCCGTATTATAATGCCTATATATAATTAACATACTGCCCCTAAGGATTCTAGCTCCTATATAAACTAAAAGCAGCTACACGCGTATGCTTTATAATCAGTAAGGCTATTAGCCTATCCTTATAGTTATAGCAGGCAGTTAACCTAGATATTGCAGTTATAATAATCCAGATATATAGGGGACCGGTTTAGATTATTAATGTGTATAACCCTAGGGTTAAAGGGGTCCCATAAACAGAGAATATTATATCGGTAATAAGCTTACTAAAAACTGAAGATATAAAGTTTATCCTATTAGGAGATATAAACCTCTACCACCCGCAGTAGGGGGGTATTTATGTTGCTGCCGAACAATAGGTAGAGTGCCTACTAAAAGCTATAAACACCTAGGGCCTTAAGCTAGCCACCCCCCTAGGAGCAATTATATAGCAATAAGGCACCGCTAAAAGTATAATTAACCTTATATTTATAGACGAAGGCCTATACTAGAGACTTAAAAGATATAACCCCAAAGAAGAATAGGCACTTACTTTAAACTATATCCCCATCTAAATATAGCTAGATCTGGACATTAAGGCATAATTAAATAGCAAAAGATACGTAATAAGAAAGCTTAAGATAAACAGCTTCCTTAATATAGTTAAATAATAACTTTAAGACCTAGAAGAAATCCACCCAATACCGAATAAGTAAGGCTTAGTGGCTACCCCTAAGGAAATTAACCAAAGACTAGAAAGGATCTAGGTAGCAATTAAAAATGGGTTAGAAGAGCACTGCCCAGTCTTAAAAGTAGGCCCCTACGCGCGATACGTATGGTCCGTATAATGCGCGGTTCTTATTACCAGCCAACGACGAGTAAGAAGAAAATATATAAGCAGCTATAATCCTAAAGACGAGAGATATTATAAAGACATAAGAAACCAGCTAAAGAATACCCTAAAAAAAGAAGTAAGGAATAGCTGGAGACGGTTTATAAATGAGCATACTACTAACCCGAGCCTCCCCCATAATAAAGGTCTTTGGAGGATAGTAAAATAGGTAAAAAGAAAGGCAGGACGTCTAGTAGAAGACCTACACCTTCCGCCCCTGCGAAGACTAGGTAAATTACTGGCTATAAGCAATAATAATAAGAAGGCAAAAATCCTTATAGAAAGATTTTTCCCCTAACTAGCTCTAGTAGACCTTAGCGATATTACGGGTGAAGTACTGGTGACTTACCTAAGGGTCGACAGTGATATAATAACCGAAGAAATGGCTAGAACTATTAGCCGCCTTTTAAATAATATAGCACTAGGACTAGATAGGATCCCAAATGAAGCCCTAAAGACCTGCGGACCACTAATAGTACCTTAGCTTGCGGATGTAGCTAGAGCATGCTTTATAATAGGCTACTACCTAAGACTTAGAAGAGCTATAATAACATTTATCCTATATAAAGAAGGTAAAGCAGACTACTTATTTCCAGGGAGCTACCGCCCTATTGCCTTAGAGAATACCCTTAGTAAGATCTTAGAAAGGGTAATAGCGGACCGTATGGCAGATATAGTAGAGGAATATACCCTACTACCACAAAGCTAAATAGGGGTAAGAAAGAACCGCTTAATACTATTAGCACTTACGCTACTTGCTGCTACTATTAAATTAGCATAGGCGATGCGAAGGGACTTTATAGTATTAATACTTAGCCTAGATATTAGTGGCGCCTATAATAACGTACCCTATAAGCGTCTTCTATATATCTTTAGAGCAAAAGGCTTCCTAAAATAGATTATATAATTTGTTTAAGGGTTTACAGGCCAAAAAGAAATATTGCTGGTCTTTAGCGGATACTAAAGCCCCCCTATTGTAGTTGCAACAGAAATACTATAAGGATTACCCCTCTTACCTATACTTTTCCTTTTCTTTATAAGCAACCTACTTAACTCCTTTAAGGAAGGGGCGACCTAGGGGATAGGCTTTATTAATAATACAAACCTAATTATATACGGGCCAATAGCCGTAGAGAATTGCAGAACGCTAGAGAAAGCTTATAACACTTATATAGAA
>Ga0307515_10008093_pt1 | contig 20600 bp, 1 predicted proteins | sample 17_EM_MG_FD_194513 | JGI IMG/M metagenome (GOLD analysis project Ga0307515, IMG submission 194513) | Populus trichocarpa ectomycorrhiza microbial communities from riparian zone in the Pacific Northwest, United States - 17_EM | ecosystem: Host-associated > Plants > Roots > Unclassified | place...
CAGGTAGGCGATGCAGGTAGGTAGGCGATGCAGGCAGGTAGGTAGATAGGCAGGTAGGTAAGTTAATAGGTAGATAGGTAGAAGAGAACCATCGCTATATTATATTAAATTATCTAAAATAATATTTATTTTGCTAGCCTTATAAATAGCCTTAAAGTAGCTTTTATTTATTTAAAAGAGGTAAATATAATTATGGTTGCCAAATGCGCAGATTGCTGGCAGGTTACGCGCAGGCTGCGTGTCAAAAAAACACAACATAGGCTAGTCGGTCGAGTTGCCAAATGCCCTCAACTGCGCGCCAATTGCGTCAACCACCAACCATTGAGGCCATTGGCAGGGTACTATATTTTGCCGATGTTCTAAAAACCTTAATAAGAAAAAAAATAGCTAGAGAAAAGATATAAGAATTATTAAGAGACCTATTAAAAGCCTATTAGAAATACACTAATAACTATTTAAGCTGACTTAAAGATTTTTATATAGCTCTATATCTAAGCCTTTACGCTAATTTATAGTGTTACGGCGCTAGTAGAAACTAGTAGATTATAACTAATAGATATTAGTGGATTATAGTAGATAGTCGTAGACAGTTTTATACAGTTTTAGATAATTACTATTATATAACTAGAGGATTATATATAACGTTAAGCGGCGCCATCCTCTGTCTCCTTTTCTTTCTCTAGCTTTAGATCCTTATTTATATACAATCCAATTATATAGGCTTACGTGACCCTTTTGCTATACTCGTGCCTTAATTAACTAAGTCACTAATATTATCTAAAGCTCTTTTATTCTTCTTCCTAAAAAAGAACTTAAAAATATTTATAGACTATAAATATTTATAGAACATAGAAGTAGACCTAAAGACTATTACTAAAACTTAAAAAATAAAACAGAGCTAGAAGAATAAAAAAGAATAATAAGATTTATAGAATACGTATAGACTAGAACCCCTATAAAATCCTATTAAAAGTTACCCTAATAACTATACTACTATACTAAGAAATATAGTAGCTGGTAAAGTAGCTGTAGGACCCTTAAATACCTCTAATAGTAAAATAGCAACTAACTTAAACTCCTAGGTGGAGCTTATAGCAGCTAATGCCGAAATTAAATAACTTTAAGAGCTACTTAAAGCTAGAGAACCCCCTATACCTAATAAAGAGTTATTAGATACCTAGAGACTTGCTATAATCCTTAAGGCCTTAGCGTAATATATAGTATTAGCATTATTATAGTCCGTAAAGGTTATAGACCCCTTATTACTTATAAACGGAACTAACCCTATATTTAATAATTAGAAGTATAACGGAACCTTATAGCAAGAACTACGGTGGGTCCTATTATTAGGCTAGGTGTATAGGTGATATAAGTTAAAGTTAACAACATAATAATAACTGGTGGAGTGGTTACCTAATAGATTAACTCCAATTATATTCTGAGAATTACTATAAGGAAGGAACTATCTAGGTAGGGACTAAGGGTCCTTAAATACACAACCGTACTCTTATGAAATCCTTCTTATACGTAATATACGTGTACTCTATCTACTCTATCACAGATTACGCAGATCCTACAGATTATACAGATCACCCCACGTAACCTTAGTTACTATTCCTCGTCATATAGTTCTATCGGCTCCATCTTGGACCGTGCCTAAATCAACTAACTAGCTTCTTCTTCTCCAAGTAGTCGTAATATTATACTTAAAGCGTCCGTAACACCATCTCCCTCTTCTCTATCTTCGTCCTTAAAGATTCAAAACATCTCTAAGTTATTTACTAGAGGTGTAATATCCGTCTAATTAATTTGGTTAATATTATTGCTCATTATACCTAAAGCAATTTCTTCTTCCTCAACTGCTCGTCGTACTCGCACTATCGCTGCGATACTGTCTTTTGGTGAGATTATACCGTCTCCATATTCTCGTTGTTTAAAAGAGGGGCTAGTTTATATTACGCTGGCAAATCCATCTTTATAACAACCGTCCTCTTACTTAAAGTGCACTAAAGTAAATATTTATTCGTCCTATGACGTTTGCTTTGTCTTTAATACTAAATATATATAACCTATTACTCTTAATAGTTATCTAGTTCCCTAATTAATTTATCTTAGGGTCTTATATTTAATCTACTACTGCGCGGCTAAATAATAAACTATCTATTACTTTTACTAAATTACGTCGTTCTTGGGATACTAAACGGGAGGCTGCCGATGCTTAGCAACGGGCCCTTAAGTCTCATCTTACGGCGTCCGCTCGGTTAATCCGTCTTAAGAAGGTACATAAGAAAGTTTATTCTAAGGAGTAGAAACTTATAGAATAAAGCTTATAGGAACTTAGCAATAAAAAAACGGATTCTCTTCTAATAGAAAAGGAAACAGATCTAAGTAGCTTAGTAACTGCTCTTCTTAAGTCCCCCTTAGGTAACTCATTCTTTAGCGATCCTTTTTTATTAATACTGCCTAACCTAATTTCTTCTAATACTCCTATACCTTTCTTATAGCGTTTTTTAGATTCTCTAGTGGTTCCTAGGTAGTCTTAGTATAGCCTATCTACTTAACCTTATACTATATTTCGTCGTCGATGTCCTTATAACTAATAATTTTTAAAACTTACTATTTATCCTCTTCTTATCCTCTATACGTATCTGCTTTATAAACCGGTGGCTTAATATCTCCATATACTGGCTCTAATATTACGATATATTATATAGGGTAGATCCTTATTTTAGCTAGTAGGTTTAACTTAAATATAACCAGTAAAATCCTTTATGTAATTTTAAAAGGTCCTAGTCTAACGTAGTCCAACTTCTTACTTAGTTATTAACTCTTAAAATTTTTATATAGTAGCTATACTTTATCTCCCTCCTTAAGATCTAGTCCCTTAGATCTCTTAATATTATAGTACCTTTTCATTCTCTCTTATACTTTCTTTACTAATTCTATAAGGTCTATATAAAGATTTATTAACGTCTTTATTCTTTCTTTAGCTATAATACTCGTTTTCTTTACTTACCGTAGTAACAATAATGTCCTTAGCTTATATCCATAATTTGCCTTAAATAGTAATATACCTATTCCTTCTTATAGCGTTATATTATATATAAACTATATAACTAGTAATAGCGATACCCAATTATTCTGTGTATAATTAATATAATGCCTTAGATACTATTCTAATATCTAATTTAATCTTTCTATTTAACTATCTGTCTGCGGATAATATATAGTAGAAGTTACTGCTCTAACTCCTTACTCCGCTAAAAATACTTCCCAAAATACTACTACGAATCTTAGATCCCTATCTAATATAATCTTACTTAGTGCTCCGTATCTTATAAACACTTCTTTAATATAGATTCTAGCAACATTTTCCGCTAAGATTTCTTCTATATATACTATAAAGTATCCCTACTTTATAAGCTTATCTACTATTATTAAGATCGCGTCGTGATCTCGTCCAGTAATAGGATCTCTTAACTTTAGCAACTTAATAATAAAGTCCTATAATATAACCTCCTATAGTCTCTCTAGTGTTTTAACAGGTTATAGCCCTCCATATAGCCTATACCTTATTAGTTTATTTCTTTAGCAATCTAAACATTCCTTTATAACTTTCCGCGCTAGTCCCTAGATTCCATTAATAATATACTCCTCCTAAAGTCTTAACACTAAGCCTATGGCCCCGTTGTGTCCTTAAGTTAATCCCTTATAGAATTCTTCCACAAATTGCTCTGCTATGCTTCTTAGGATATACTTTACTTCTTAATTCTTATATATATCCATTTATAGATCTTCTAGTTATACTTCTAAAATTCTTTATACCCAAAAGCTTTCTAGTGTCTCGTAAACTCTATCTAGTTTACTATCTTCCTATATTGCTGCGATTTTCAGATAGTTATACCTAATTAATCCGTCTATGTCTTTTTATAGTAAAGCTCCTAATAGCTTTTCATTGTTTTATAGTTCAGCTTTACGGCTTAGAGTATCTACCCACGTATTGTCTGTACCCTTAGTATACTAAATCTTAAAATAGTATTCTATAAGTATCTCTGCCCATCTAACCTATTTTTAGTTAAGTTCCTTTATTATTAGGAATCCTGTTAGGTTTTTATAATCCGTCTTAACTATAAATAGTTTCTCTATACCTTATAAGAACGCTCTTTATTCCTTTAATACTACAACTATACCTAATAACTCTTTATTATAGATGTTATAGTTCAACTCTAGTAGTGTCATTTTTCAACTATAGTATGCCACTGGGTGCCATCTATCTTAATACCATTATATAAAGCACGCCCCTAGTATATAGTCTAATATATCTATCTCTACAACCGTCTCTAGTCCTAGTTAATAGATCTTAAGAACTGGCTCCTAGGTAAATAACTCTTTAACTTTCTTAAAAAGTCCTCTCTATTCCTCTCCCTATGCCCATAGTTCTTCTTTCTTTATTAGTCGTATAAATAGCTTAATATTTTTTAACTATTACGCTATAAACCTTCTGCAGTAATTGTAAAACCCTAAAAACAATCTTAATTATGTAATATTCTCTAGTTCTTACCAATTCACTATAGCCTTAATCTTCTTTAGATCTATACTAAGTTAGCCTAGTTTAATAATAAATCCAATAAAATCGGTCTTCCTAGTAAAGAACTCGCATTTCTTAATTGCTACTAGCATCTATTCTTCCTATAGTCTCTTTAAAACCCATTTAACGTGTTCCCTATATTCTTCCTTAGTCATTAAGTAGATAATAATATTATTAAGGTATACTATAATAAATTTATCTAAGTATTCTCCTAATATATTATTAATACGCTTCTGGAATGTTACTAGTATATTTATAAGCCTAAATTGCATCACTAATGGTTTATACAGTCCTTCCTTTAACCTAAAGGCTGCCTTCTATTCGTCGCCTTCCTTAATTCTAATCTAATAGTACGCCCATCTTAGATCTATCTTCGTAAAGATTTACGCGTTGCCTATCCTGTCTTAGATTTCGCTAATTAAGGGTAAAGGATACCTATCCTTTCTAGTAATACTGTTTAACTATCTATAGTTAATATACAGCCTTAGTTTACTATTTTTCTTTAGTATAAACAGTACTGGATATCCTGCTAATAACTGCAATAGTCTAATATATCCCTTTTATAAGTTTTCTTAGATAAAATCTTTTAATGCTCTACCTTCTTCTTTAGTAAGCTTATAGATTGGAAAGAACTTTAGACTTATTCCTAGCTCTAATTCTATCTTATAGTCCTATACTGTATACTCTAACAGCTTTTTACTCTCTAGTAACTATAGTTTCTTGCCATACTTATAGTATCTCTTTGGTATATAACTTAAGCCTTACTTAGTCTCTTTATATATTGCTTTAACTTAGTACCATACTAACTTGGCTTATTATCGCATTTTACGGCGTTAAGTATCCCTAATATCGACCTAACCTATAATCCAATTGATCCTTAGATTATATTCCTATAACTAAGGCATTCTTAATACTGCCTCATCCTGTCCTAATAGTAGGATATTAAAAGACATCTCAATTTGTCTTCCTTTAATAGTTAGCTAAATAGGTCCTATTTTAAGATTAATAATCCCTCCTCTATAGGCTATTAGATCTCCTAAAATCGTAACTAATAGGTAAGGTTGCTCCTTCTATCTATAAGGTAGTCCTATTCTCTTAACTACTTCTAGCGAGATATAGTTCTTTATTACTCCACTATCTATTAATACCTCGAACTATTAATCTTGCCATTTTACTCGTAAATTTAGGTATTAACCTTAAATTCCTTTAAGGGTCTAAGGCTCTACTACTAGCTCCCTCTAGTCCCGTAGGCCTCTACTTTTCCTAACTATTAGCTGCTTAATCCCTATATATTTGGCTTACTTTTTAGCCAATGCCTAGTTTGCTTTTTATCTTTAATATACTATAGACACGTATTCTCTAGGCATTCCTACTACTATTGTCCTTTTAAGTATTCTTCCGTAAGGAATCTTCCTGGTTAAAGTACTAAACTTCCTTCCTTTTAGGCTTCTACTGGATGCCATCTATGTATATATTTAGTATTCTTATACTATTACTTATCCGTCATCCAATACATCCTTATAGGGTATTTCCGATTCTTCTCTTTTGGATTCTTATGCATCTCGCATATATCGTCCACGCACGCAATCTATAATAACGTATAGTGTGCCGAGTGCTTTAGGTTAACTCTTAGCTCGTCTTTATCCTTAAGTTTAAACCTTTATCGTGCTAATCTAAACGTTATGACTTTATTTATAGGTACTAAGATGCGTCTCTTACTTCTCTAGTCCTCTAAACGCTCCTCTAGATCCCTTAATATTATAATTAAGGCTCCTTTAATGTGGTTTATAGCCTTTTCTATAATTAGGTAGTCTTAGATAACTTTTTTATCTAACCACATATAGAAATCTTTCTACTTATTATTGTGCCTCTACCTATACTACTTTTAGTATAGCTGCTAGAGTATATACGGCTTATCTATAAGGAAGTATCTTCTTATTACTATGTTGTAATAGCCCTTTATATATCGTTCTTTAAACCTAGTAGGAATTCCTAAATCCTCTTTATTTTCCAGTTCGGTAAGCCACTTGGCTCTTAATATGCCTGCTCTAGGCCTATTAGTAATTCTTTGTACTAGTACTCTATCCTTTATACGCCCTAATATGCTAGATCTCTTATCTAGTTTCTATTCTTGCCATATGATAATTCTTTACCTAAACTCTTTTATGGTTTTTTTTGGTTGGCGCCTTACACTCTAATCCTCAAAGTTCTCTTACTTCTTAATCTTAGTATTAACTTTTTAATCTTTAGTCCGAACACTGTATTTTACTAGTAAGTCCTCTAGGTCTATATATCTGTCTCCTAGTCTAGTTGCTATTTATACTATAGATTCTCTAATCTATAAAGAAGCTCCTTACCTCTTACCTATAGGTGTCCTAATTCGTACTCTAAATTCTTAGTCCCTTAGATTCTTTAATCCTAAGCTTACTTCTAACTTAAGCTTAGCTCCTGCCTTAGTCCAACTAGGCTTGCTTAGTATTCTTATCTTATCTTAAGAGTCTTAAATCTCACTTATCTCGTCTTAAGAATCTTATGCCTATAGGAACCTCTGTCCCAAGCTTATTCGTATATCCTTAAACTAAGCTGCTGCTCTGCTCCCTTAGTTTTCGTCTATTATAGGTCCTTAAGCTTGCCTTATCTTATCTTAAGAATCTTAGTCGTCTCTTATCTCATCTTAAGAATCTTAAGCCTTTAGCCTTTTGCCTTTATTAAGTGCCGAAGTGGTTCGCTGTCCTACTTCTCTTACGTCTTACAAAGCAATAGACATTATGTCTAGTGGGGTCCTAATCCCTACTAATATTCCCTATTCTATAGTGGAATCATCCTCTACCTCTGTTATAATATCTCCGATAGCTACGTATTCCCAGTAAACCGCTTTTATTGCCTTATTGTTACGGAATATTTTGCCTATATTAAATTTATTGTCCTTAATGTCCGATCTACAAACTAGTTCGTTAGTACCTCTGCATCCTATAGGTGCTAGCTCCTATAGCCAGTAGCTTACGCCATACTTAGCGTCCTTATAAATTTGGTATACGTTATTATAATAAAACGCAAAACTTTTAATTAAACATTCTTTTGTTCCTCGCAGTATATTATCGTCCCTCTATATATATATATCGTCTGCCGTTGGTCTAGTTCCCTTTATTGCATAGTATCTCTAACTATCTTTATAATCCCTTATAAAGTGACCCTATTTTCCGCAATTTATACAAGCTCCATCTTTAAACTATTAACTTTACTATAGAGTCCGCCTAAATATCTTTTACTGCTAAGATCCCTGGTTTAGCCTCTGCTCCTTAGTCCTATAATTACTAAATCCTTAACCTCTAGGTTTCCACGGTTTATTGCTCCATCTCTTATAGGCTTCTTTAGTACCACTTAGGTCCATTAGCTCTGCGCCATACCATAGTTTTTAACTTAGCTTTAGTTATTGCGTACTCTGCGCCTTATACGACTATAGAACTCTGTCCTAACCTTTCTTAGCCTATTCCCTTTGGTAGATCTAATTGTTAATCTTAATCGCCTAATCTATTAGTTCCCTTAGGGTGTCTATATCTTCCATTAGGATAATTACGTCCTAGACTTTAGCCTTAAGTCCCTATTTATATTATGCTATAAGCGCCCTATTATTCCACTTAACTTATATTACTAACATTTGGAACTGTGTTGTATACTTAATTGCTAAGGTTCGTTATATAATATTTTAAAGTTTTCTTTCCGCCGTGGTCACTGCCTCCAGGTCTCTAAATATTTATGTGAGTCGCTCTATAAATCCGTTCTAGCTTAAGAATATAAACCGTACCTCTTAGTTTATAGTTGTTATTCTGTTTACCTAGATTTCTATAAAGTAAGGCTCGAACCACTTAAGTGCTCTTCCTATTAAGAATAATCCTGCGTATGTTATTTAATCCATAGGTGTTACTAGCTTAGCTCCCTTTTACGCAACCTTAAAGTGCATTTACGTAAGGAATCCTTTAAGCTTTAATCTTTCTCCTAAGTATCTTTCGATTAATGGTAACTTAACCTTTACTACGCCTATCCTGTTAATCCTGTTTTCTAATATTACATTATTTTCTGTTAACTGGTTAACTATCTCTTATAGCTGTCCGACCGTTATAGGTTGCTGTGAGTTAGTGTCTGCTATACTGGTGTCGTTACCTAACCTTAAAGTAGTTGCCGCCGTCGATGGCGTTATAGTGGCTGCTTTTAGTGGCATGTTGTTTAACTTTCTATACTTAATACCGTAACTAGGTAGTAATTGTGTAACGGAACCTTATAGCAAGAACTACGGTGGGTCCTGTTATTAGGCTAGGTATATAGGTAATGTAAGTTAAAGTCAATAATGTAATAATAACTGGTGGAGTGGTTGCCTAATAGATTAACTCTAATTATATTCTAAGAATTACTACAAGGAAGGAACTATCTAGGTAGGGATTAAGGGTCCTTAAATACACAACCGTACTCCTATAAAATCCTTCTTGTACGTAATATACGTATGCTCTATCTACTCTATCACGGATTACGCAGATCCTATAGATTATACAGATTACCCCACGTGACCTTGGTTACCATTCCTCGTTATATAGTTCTATCGGCTCCATCCTGGACCGTGCCTAAATTAACCAACTAGCTTCTTCTTCTCTAAGTAGTCGTAACATCGTACTTAAAGCGTCTGTAACAAGAAGCTTTAATTATAGGATAAGCTTAAGGTTAATACGGACCACTTCCCTACTACTTAGGCTAAAATAGCCTATATCTTTGGCCGTACTGGCGGGGATATATAAACGCACCTATATCTGCAATACGTATAAGACTTAATAGATCCCTTCCTCTCTAGAGAAAAGATAATTGTTTACCTGTCTTCTATTTATAAGAACCCCTTTAATGTATATAACGTCTAACTTAATTATAAAAGCCTAAATATAAAACAATAGAGACCTTCTTAGCCTTTTAGACCCGCTTTCTACACCTAGCTAACTAGGCTTAAATTCCTTAAGAAGATCTAATGCTAGACCTATAGCGAGCTATACTACTAGTTTTTACTACTATATAGATGCTAAAGGAACTTACGGACCAGTGCTTAGCTATTAATTAAGGCCTTTACTAAATTAAGGTATACGCCAAACAGTATAAAGCTAAAAACCCTTTAAATTAGATTATAAGTAATATAAGAACGGCCCGCAATACCCTAGCACGATTAGAAACCCCTATAGCACTACCTATATAGCCTGCCGCCAATTTAGCAGCTAGCTATATAGCTAGTCCTACTATAGGTCTAGCGAATGCTCGGCCTATATATAGCAACCCCTATATATAAGCCCTTAGTAGTTAAAGAGCTTACTTCTCTTATAGTTAGAAAGGCTATTATATAAAGAATTGCCTAATAAATATAAAAGTAGATAAGGTTTTATTAATCTAGGAGGATAGTATAAAGTTAAAAAAAGAGGAACTTTAGAGGAAGACTTCTTTTTAGGATTAAAAGGAATTAATATATTATATATTAATCTAGGTCGGCTAGTTAGTAGAAGAAGCTACACTATCCCTTATACTTTATTCCGTAATAGATATTAAGTTTTAACCTCTTCTATACGGCCTATTTAGATAATATTATAATCTACTTTAAGAATAAGCTAAAATACAAAAGGCACATCTATAAAGTCCTATAACGGCTCTATAAGGCTAGCCTCTAGGTTAATATTAAGAAGTTAGAGTTTAGTATTAAGCGTATAAAGTACCTAAGTTTTATTATTAGTATAAATAGAATTAAAGCCAACCTAAAGAAGACAGCCGTAATTAACTAGTAGGTACCTCTATAGACCGTAAAGGGGGTATAATTATTTTTAGGGTTTTATAACTTCTACTAACGCTTTATTAAGAACTATAGTAGGATTACCTAGCCTCTTAACCGTCTTACTAGAAAAGACTAGCCCTTTTACTTTAATGCTATATATAGGTAGGCCTTTAATAAGCTTAAAAAACGGCTAGTATTAGCTCCCTTACTTTCCTATTTTAACCTAAAACGGCCCTTAATACTAGAAACTAATACCTTAGATAGCGTAATAGCTAGTGTTTTTTCCTAAAAGTAACTAGATAGAGAATAGTACCCTATTATATACTATTTAAAGACTATAATAGATACTAAGCTAAACTACTATATCTATAACAAAGAAATGCTAGCCATTATCTTTAGCTTTTAGCACTGGCGTATATAGCTAGAGGGGACCCCTAAGCTGATTAAGGTAGTTTTAGATTATAAGGCCCTAGAATACTTTATAATAATTAAGGCCCTTTTAGCCTAATAAGCATGTTAGGCAAATACCCTATTTTAGTTTAACTTTTTAATTATATATAGACCAGGTGCTATAAACCGTACTAATACTCTTATAAGGCGTAAATAAGACCTAAATAACTAGACGGCTATAAAGATCTTATTATAGACCTAGACGCTACTATAACTAAAATACCTTAACCCCTAAATATGGGCAGAACTAAGTACGGACTCCTTAGGCGCTAAGATATATCCTATTAACTCCTCTAAACTTAACCTTATTAATAAACTACTATAGGCTAACGAACCGACCCCCTCTCTATAGGAGTACTGTAAAAAGGTAAAGAACGTTACTAGCCTATAATCCCTTAAAAACGGACTACTTAAGCACTAGGAACGGCTAATAATAGCTAAGGAATAGAACTTATAGACCCGGCTTATTACCGAAGCTTATACCTAGGTCTCTACGGCCTACTCTAAAAAAAAAAAACCTATAAGATTATTGGTAACCGCTAGTATTAGCCTAAAATATTTATAGATATTAACCGTTATATATAGAACTGCGACAGCTACTATAAATCTATAATCCTATAAGATAAGACCCTAGGATTATTAAAACCACTCCTAATACCAGAACGCCCCTAGTAGTATATCTTTATAGACTTTTATAAGCTACCTATAGACTATAACAGATATAATATAGTTATAATTCTAATTAACCGCTTATAAGGGCGTGAAGAGACTTTAGGGAAGATTTAAAGAAATAATATAAATTCTATCTAAATCTAAGGGTATATAGCTCTCGCTAAGAACAAGACGTTATGTAAAAAAGAGAAGGGAATAACGAGAAAATTATATAATTAAATAGTTAGGGGTCTTAGTGGTTAATATATACGTATATACGCACGCGGTCTTTAACAGACTTCGGTAAAATTCGATTAAAGCGTTAGAATTCATCTATTAAGTGTTTTACTAAGACATTTCTACTATAACTTGGCTAGTCCCATTATAGTACCCCCCCTTTAGCTAAAGGTCTAAAACAATTTAATTTAGTTAAGACTTTATAACTTATCGCGTTTTTATATATTTATATTAGGTGGTAGTATAGAGTTCTACTAGTTCTAATCGTGAATAGACTAATTAGGATTTTCTATACCCAGCATAGAAAATCGCTATTAACTTAGTTAGGGCGGTAAGCAGAACTAATATATTTATAGTAGGTCTTAGCAAGGCAAATCTAACTAATTAGATAACTTTAACTGGTAGTTAAAGTTCCTTAATATTTTATATATTATGTAACTATATTATAAACGTTATAATATATTTTAAATTCTTTTTAATTTTAAGCTTCTTACTATCGTTTTTTGTGTATTCGTATTAGGTAATAGTTATTTATATTTATATTATATCTATCTAGCTAAAGTAGGCCGTAAGGGATAGTCCTTATAGAATTCTTTATTAAAGAAGGCGTGTTAGCCTTAATCTAGTTATAGGTTTTCTAGGTTTATATCTTATATCCTTTTTATTTAATAAGAAGTTTAAATTATTTAGATTATGTCTTCTATTATATATTATTAATTAAGTTAATAAAGTAAGAGCTGTTACCATTATTAATAATTATAAAAGGTGGCGGTAGCACTTTATAAGTTATAGGTTTACCTTTTAAGGGTTATAGTAAGTTTACATAAAACGTTAGATATATTTTTATTTTAGTTAATAGTTTAAGCTTATAAGTATACAGGCTTAGTTTTTTTTTTTAATTTAGTATAGGCCCGTAAACTTTCAGTCTAGTTTCTTTAAGGGTTATTAAGTCTTTAGGTTTTATATATTTAGGTAAACTATATTACCTTCCTAATTGAGCGAAAAAAGGAGCTCTTGCTGCACCCGGCCCAAAAAGAACCCTGAAAAATACCTAGAGAATCTCCCTAAGATATATGCATTGCAGGGGAGGCACACGTCGATTGACGGTGGCTCGCACTCGCGCGTAACCGCCAGATCCACGCCCAATAACGGCCCTCTATAATAAAGACAGGCGAATACTATACTATAAAGCGGAAACACCTCTATTAAGAAGGCATCTAATAAAATATAAAGCCTACTAGACGCGTCTAGTATCTAGAATTGTAGGGGAGTAACTATTAGCTATAATAAACTAATACAGCTAGTAGAATGGCTCCGCCAGTCCAGCGAACCTTAGGCGCCCCTTTAGTAAACCCTTAATTAAATCCTCTAATGGCTAAGCAAAATTAAAAACAAATAAAACCCCTTTTTACTAGTGAACCGCACCTAGGCCGCCATAGCCGCGCTTTTATAGCATAGGGAACCCACCCCCCTTAAGATAATAACCGGGTATATAATTATAATATAACCAAATATAGAAAAAGCAGAGGGGCTTAAGGGATAATTAGAAACAGAAGTCCTTATAGAGATTTATAAAGAGGTCTATAATATAGTTATAGTCTAACACCTTAGGAGCGGAGATATTAGAGTTACCCTAAAGGACTAATAGGTAAAGGAATAAGCTATAAGGGTAGGGAATAGGCTAGGAGAATATATTGGCATAAATATGCTCTATAAAAACTACCTAGTTAAAGTCCTAGTGGTTCCTATAAGCCTTAGGGTAGAAAAGGAACACTAGGCGAACAATACAGTAACTATATAGGAGATAGTAAAACATATAGAACGCCTTATACTAGGCCTTAAGATTACCCAAATCTAATAGCTTTAATAGGAAAATATAAACTAAGTAAATAATAAGAATAATAAGAGGATATAAGAGTCGCTAGAGACTTGCTAGGGAGACGCCGGTTAAATATATAGCTCCCTTATTATTAGTATATATATACTAGAAATATAAAAACTCCTTATTTAAAAAGGAATAATTATAAATAGCCTTATATATAACGCAAGGCTCTATAACCACAGACTACACCTAAAACAATACTACCGCTATATATAATAGGGACACACCTAATCCACATACGTAGTATAGGTGTGCTGCGGCCACTATATAGGCCCCTACAATATAAGACACTACTTAAATTAAGACTAAATAAAATGCGTAAACTGCTACTAAAGCACATATAAGGCGTAGAAGAGAGAAGACTATATTAAATACAGGAGGCGGAAGGTAAGGGCTTAATAGTTACGGAAATAACTACACGCTAGGTTATATAAATGGAAATAATAGGCGATAAGCTAGGGGGACACAGGTGCCTTCCCAGCGTTTCCTACCTTTAGTACTAGGGGGCTAGGCCAGCTATCTTAAGCCTTAACGGGCCAGAAGCGGCGCTACGTGATATTACTAGACCGTATAGGGATATAAGGGTTACAGGGGATATAAGGGAGAGGACGCCCTATAGGAAGACCCCTATAGATAGCTACAGCAAGCTTAAGACTAGGACAATTAAGAATTAGATTTAACGCGGTAAATATATTATTTATAGCCGACCCACTAAGGGTATATAGCCAGCCAGTAAGAATAGGGAAGGAACCGGAGATAATAATAGATTTAGATATAGAAGCGTTAGTAGGAACATAAAATATAAAAATAGAAAGCTTTATATAAAATAAGTAGTAACTAGGGTATAAATACAAGAGATAAAAGTTCTAAATATTTTAGAGAAAGTAGAAATAGAAGAAGTAAGGAATAAAGAAAAGGCGAAGGACCCTTACCGAGGGTCCGCCACCTATCCATTATATAGTATAACTGCGGTAATACAAACCACCGTCTTATAAGGCCTTTACTAAACAGCTTAGACCTAGAAAAACACTATATCCTTACTATATAAGAGCCGTACTATAATACCTATATATAATCAACATACTGCCCCTAAGGATTCCAGCTTCTATACGAACCAAAAGCAGCTATATACATATGCTTTATAATTAGTAAGGCTATTAGCCTATCCTTATAGTTATAGCAGGCAGTTAACCTAGATATTATAGTTATAATAATCTAGATATATAGGGGACCAGTATAAATTATTAATATATATAACCCTAGGGTTAAAGGGGTCCTATAAATAGAGAATATTATATTAGTAATAAGCTTATTAGAAACCGAAGGCACAAAGTCCATCCTATTAGGAGATATAAACCTCCACCACCTGCGGTAGAGAGGTATCCATATTACTGCTAATTAATAGGTAGAGTACCTACTAAGAGCTATAAACACCTAGGGCCTTAAGTTAGCCACCCCCCTAGGAGCAACTATATAGTAATAAGGAACCTCTAGAAGTATAATTAACCTTATATTTATAGACAAAGGCCTATACCAGAGACTTAAAAGGTGTAACCCCAAAGAAAAATAGGCACTCGCCTTAGACCATATCCCTATCTAGATATAGCTAGATTTGGATATTAAGGCGTAACTAAGTAGCAAAAGATACGCAATAAGGAAGCTTAAGATAAACAGTTTCCTTAATACAGTTAAACAATATCTCTAAGACCTAGAAGAAATCTACCTAATTCCAAATAAACAAGGCTTATTAGCCACCCCTAAGAAAATTGATTAAAGACTAAAAAGGATCTAGGCAGCAATTAAAAATAGGCTAGAAGAGTACTACTAGGTCTTAAAACCGGGCCCCTATATATAACACGCATAGTCCGCATAATACGCGGTTCTTATTACTAGCTAATAATAAGTAAGAAGGAAATATACAAGTAGCTATAACCCTAAAGACAAGAGATAATATAAAGACACAAGAAACCAGTTAAAGAATACCCTAAAGAAAGAAGTAAGGAACAATTAGAGATAGTTTATAAATAAGAATACTTCTAACCTAAGCCTCCCCTATAATAAGGGCCTTTAGGCTATAGCAAAATAGGTAAAGAAAAAGGTAGGGCACCTAGCAGAAGACCTATATTTACTACCCCTATAAAAAGTAGGGGAATTATAGGCTACTAATAATAATAATAATAAGGCAAAGATCCTTATAGAAAGGTTCTTCCCCTAACTAGCTCTAGTAGACCTTAGCAACATCATAAATAAAACACTAGTAACTCGCCTAAGGGTTAACAGCGATATAACAATAGAGGAAATGGCCAGAACTATTAGCCGCCTTTTAAATAATATAGTACTAGGACTAGATAGGATTTTAAATAAGGCCTTAAAAACCTATAGACCACTTATAGCACCCTAGCTTATAAATATAGCCAGGGTATACTTTACCGTAGGCTACTACCTGTAACTTAAAAGATCTATAACGACGGTTATTCTACGGAAAGAAGGTAAAGTAAATTACTTAATCCTAGGAAGCTACCGCCCTATTACCTTAGAAAACACCCTTAGTAAGATCTTAAAAAAGGTAATAGCAAACCATATAGCAGATACGGCTAAGAAATATAACCTACTATTATAAAGCTAAATAGGGGCAAGAAAGAACCGCTTAACACTATTAGCACTTACGCTACTTACTACTACTATTAAATCCGCATAGGCGATGCGAAGGGACTTTATAGTATTAATACTCAGCCTAAATATTAGCGGCGCCTATAATAACATACCCTATAAGCGTCTCCTATATATACTTAGGGCAAAAGGCTTTCCAGAATAGATTATATAATTTATTTAAGGGTTTACAGGTTAGAAAGAAACATTACTAGTCTTTAGCGGATACTAGAGCCCCCCTATTACAGTTATAATAGGAATACCATAAGGACTACCCCTCTCGCCTATACTTTTCCTTTTCTTTATAAGCAACCTACTTAACTCCTTTAAGGAAGGGGCGACCTAGGGAATAGGCTTCGTTAATAATATAAACCTAATTATATACGGGCCAATAGCCGCAAAGAATTGCAGAACACTAGAGAAAGCTTATAATACCTATATAGAATAGGCAAGACAATATAGAGTCTAATTCTCACTAGAGAAATACTAGCTAATCTACTTTATAAGAAAACGTAACCAATCTATAGATCTCTAGCACATAATTCGCATCTAAGGCTTTAGGGGTTAACTAGTTTAGGGCCTAAGGGTATTAGGAGTATAGGTAGACAGCAAGCTCCGGTAGAGCGTATATACGGTATAAGTAGCCTATAAGGGCCAAGTATAGTACATCGTATTATCTAGGATTATTAATTCTATATAGGGTCTATACTTCTAGAGGTTACGCCTACTATATATAGTAGTTGTCTAGCCAACCATAACGTATAGGTCTAGTATTTGGACCATTAGAGAATCTAAAAAAGGCCCCCCTAAATCGCTCCTTAAACCACTCTAAAAGGTCTAAATAGCCTGCCTCTAAAGTATAATAGGTGGATATAAGCAAACGGCCACAGCACTGCTTAAAAAGGAAGCCAATATTCCCCCCCTACAACTATATATTAAAGCCGCTGTAATATAAAGGGCGTAAAATAAACGTAACTCTAATATTATAAAGTATATTAAGACACGCCTAAATAAACTATAGAGGGACCTTAGGGCGCCCTATAGGGGAATAAACCAACAACCCCAAAGTAGGGAAGATATATTAGAGAAATAGGTAAAGAAAGCAGAAGAAGAATAGTACTGCTTTAGGGCCTAGGCCCATATAAAGGAGGAGGGGAGACGCGTAAGAGGCTAGTAAAGATAATAGCCAAAAAAAAGGAGCTAAAGTAGAGCATAAAAGAACGCTAGGAAACTATCTACCGTAATATAATACTAGCTAGACTAACGCTAGAGAGGCGTATAGGAGTTAAAGGTATAGAGGCTAACTAAGGCAAAAGGAACCTAAGCCGTAGCATGGTTAACGCTATAGGGGGTAAACACTCTAGGGCTCTAAGAAGGCCTAGTAAAGGCAGAAAATATAATAGCAATACTCTTAAGAACAGGAATAATAGGATTAAAAGACTGGCTCTACTAGGTAGGTATCCTAGTAGGTAGCCTAAGATGCGAATATAGCTGGCTAAGATAGACACCAAAATATATAATACTATTATGCCCCTTATACACTAACTAAGAAGTAATGCTCTTAGTAGCTAGCATAGAGAACTATAATACACTACTCTTAATATAAAAAGGCCTTAAGGCGGTTACCTAGTAGCTTATTAGCTAAAATATACTAAACTAGTTCTAGGTTGCAAAGGAAATAATAATAGAGGGTAGAGGGGGCGAGCAACAGGCGCCCCCTAATAACTCTACAGTGGTAGAGTAAAGTTTACAATACTAGCACGTCCGTAGGCTTATTACGGCAGCAGTGGTTCCTAAGAAGGTTAAAAAGTAAGGTAGTAGAGTACTATAGGTAACTTATAGGCGCCTTATAGGCGCCTTATAGGCGAGTCCTAAAAGGCAGGGAGATAGATTACGGGGTTTTCTTAAATAGAGTTTTCTCCCTATATGTATATAAGGAGTAGTCCGCGTAGGCCCAATAGGGATCTAAATCGGACGTTAAGCAATGAATAATAATATATTACCTTCTTTAAAGTCCTACGTAAGAGCTTATTCTTTATTTATATGCTAATCTTATACCGTTTAAGCGTACGCTAATTTACTTTATAATAGTTCTATTAACTACTTTATTTAATTAGCAAAGTTATACGCGTTAATTAGTTAAATTCTCTTAATTATAGGTCCTGTTATATTAATTTTAGGTTATAATTTAAATTTAAGTTAAGGGTTTTATTCGTAGGTTATATAGAACAGCGTTATACCTATTAATTCGTTTCTTATATTATTTATAATAAACTTAGCTAATAGTAGCCACTTTTCCTAGTTATTTTATAGGTAAGAGTAGTATATTTATAGGTATTATTCTATAATTACGTTTACAATTTTAGTTTAACTATTTATCTCTAGATAAAATATAGTTAAGAGTTATATTTATATACTTAATTATTTATATAGGGCTTACTAGAAGTCTAAAACGAACTAGCTTCTATAATTAGATATTATTAAATTAGGAAGTCTGTATAGCTTAAAAATATACTTAATAAAATATTTAGCTACTAATATTATATTAATTAAGTATATTGTTAGTTACATAAGGGGATATTACGTAGCTACGGTTCGTAGATAGTATAATGGTTGTTATTTCTTGATTCTTCTTCAGGGGGGGCGAGGAGCTTAAGGCTCATCGCCACACTAGTGCCGCGGCGACACGTAACGGCAACTTGCCGCATGTAACGGCAACTTACCTATATTCCCAACACTAGCAACTCTTCTTTTGCGGTTGCCATCTATATATATATACCGCTCGACTAGCGTAACAAATATTAATCCTCCTTACTTACTATTGCCATTGTAATATAAGTCTCGCTGTCCCAAAAGTTTGCCTCTTAGCACATAGTGCTTTCTTGCTTATAAGTTATAAATAGGTATCTTGTTAGTAGGGCCGCTAAGGCGCTAGCGGTAAGCAAGCCAATAGCGATTTTCCATCCCGGGGATGGAAAATCCTGATTAGCTGGGTTAAGTCAGGGTCTATAGAATATCATACTCCCCCTTCTAAAAAAAGTCTTAGCGAGAGAATCTAACTAATTAAACAACTTTAACCGCCGGTTGAAGTTCCTAGACATCTTAAGACCTTATATAACTAAGAAATTTCTAGGGACTCCCTTTTAACCTAACCTTTAACTCGTATACGTAGAGTATTTATATTAACAAACGTCTCTAGTGCCTTATTTAGATTCGCCTTCGTCATTATATCTACTAGGTTATCTTAGCCATTAATCTATTAAATCTTAAAAAGTTTTCGCCATTTATAGGATTGCTAAAGTGCTAAAATATTAATTATAAGGCGCTTTTCCTTTATAGTACTAAGCTTAACTAAACACTTATAGAGGGAGTATAAATCGGTGCATATAATTATAGGGATAATAGGAAGTTCGAGTCAATCTATAATTATCTTTAGGGTAGTTCCAATTGCAATTGCTATATTAACTCCGCTAACCATTCTATATATCTCTAACGCTAGGACGCTTTAAATAACGTGTTTACTCTTAGTTAAGCTCTAATAGATAAGATTGCCATAAATTATAAAGTCATTCTCTCCAGTAGATTCGTTTGCGATAATAATCTTATATCCCAACTAGGAGCTAAAATCTTTATTATTTATAAACAATCTATTAACAAATACAAAGAGCTTAGCGGTAGGAAGATTAATAGGCACGTAGAGTAGTCCCCAATTAAAATAGTTCATTTGCTAGGAAAGACGTTTATTTAGGGCAAGAACGTTATCCTTAGTTAGTTCCTAGTGTTAGGCGGCAACAGAAAGATCAAATAAAGCCTTAGGTTAACAGATAGAAGCAACATAAGCTCTACAAGCGCGTTACTCCACATATCCTTACTTTGGAGAATTAATATTAATAATATTAATCTTCTTACCTTAACCTTTCTAGCGCAAAGCAATAGAATCCTCGTTTAGGAGAGGATGCATCTATTAAAGAGTAATAGTGTTATTAAATTAAGCTTTTCTTTTAGCTTTGCTATAAAATTTACCTTTACTAGCTTATCTTCTTTAAGAGCTAAGAATTGGTCATCTCTTAAGATAATTATATCGTTAGTCTATATGCCGACAATTCTAAATAGAGTTCCTATAGTTATAATAAAGAAGCAGGGATTAAATATAGATATAGTTATTAAAAGTTTCTCTTTATAGTGCTTGCTATAGGTAGCCTACCAATAAGTTCCTACCTCTGCAATTCCGTATAATGGCTTAAGCACAACCATAATCGTATCTTTGGGATATTAGTAGCGAATTTACTCTAGAAGGTATGCCAATATTAAGCGCTAAAGGTGCATCTCTAATTAGGTATAGGCCTAGG
>Ga0307515_10008094_pt1 | contig 20598 bp, 27 predicted proteins | sample 17_EM_MG_FD_194513 | JGI IMG/M metagenome (GOLD analysis project Ga0307515, IMG submission 194513) | Populus trichocarpa ectomycorrhiza microbial communities from riparian zone in the Pacific Northwest, United States - 17_EM | ecosystem: Host-associated > Plants > Roots > Unclassified | place...
AGGCCATGCACCGGGAGAATGGCCTCGACATCAGTTGGACAGTTGGGACAGGCATCGATTCCGCATGAGACATCGTCGCGAAGGTATCTTTCACGAATGACTGTTCAAACGAAAGCCTCATTGGTCTACAGGAAGCCCCGGCAAACGAGGACCACACACTCTTGATGACCTTTCCCCGCGCGGTCTTTTTAAAAAATTTGCGCTGTGTCTGATCAGCCTGCTCTCTGGGCCGTTTGCGCAATTTGACCTCGATTGTCATCTTGCAGGGCCTCTTTGGAAAAGGCGCGGTGGGGCGGTGGTTCAGATCTTAATACTAATGAGGCGGGCCACTATTGGACGGATCCTGAGCGGACGTCGTCATGCATCCAACTCTAGCTCTTCCGCTCCTTCCTGGCCTAGTAAATATTTTCTATAATCCTATGAGCCGTGCTTCGTCTCTCTTTTCCCGCTTTTCTCGCCATTCGAAGGCTCTAAAGCCGGCGCCAGCGCTCCCGGCGGAGCTGATTGTCACCATTCTTTCATACCTAAGACTCGAACCACTTCTCTTGTGCAGATTGGTACTCATACCGTCTTCCGAGTCGTGAGTAACATCACTAAGTAGTTCACACACAGGTCTGTAAACAGTTCAACGGCTTGATTCGCGACGACCTTGTCCTTCGATACCGGATCGAGTTGGGACACGCGGCACTCAGCGAACTCCCTGCTCCCATCTCCCTGCTAAAGAAACTCGAAGCCCTTCGCAAGCAGCAGTTTGGCTGGCGCAATCTTGCCTGGTCTCGACGCGAGGTCCTCACCATTGACCATGCACGAGGATCTCCCTATGAGCTCGCCTCTGGGATATTCGTCACTGGAAAGTGTCAGTCCAGTAACAAGCACCACCCGCGTGAACTGGTCTTCCAGGAGCTTCCAACCGTCAATGCGACCAAGCCGCCAAGCAGAGTGGAACTAGACTGCGGCATAGGCGTTGCTGCCGTGACTTTTGATGCAGAACAAGATCTTCTCGTTCTCCTTGAAGAACAAGGACCTCCACAAGTGCCACCTGCTCCTTTCCGCGTCCATTTAAGAAGCCTCACATCAAATGTACCCCACTATAACGCCAAAGATCATATCCTAATGTACGACTGCACTACCAGCTGGGACTCCTATACCATTACCATGCAAGTCCTTGGCAAGCACCTGGGAGTGCTATTCAGTTCTGGAGTGTTAGGCGACTCGGACTATGAGCGCTTCGTTGTATGGGACTGGACAACAGGTGTCGTTCGCGGAGTATGTCCTCCAAATTGGCTCAAGAGAGTAACGGCCACTGACCCCTTCATAGATCGTCTCAATGCCAAACTCGCGCTATGATTCCTTCACTTTTCTCAGCCACAACACCTTCGTTCTTCCCTGTGCACGTACTGAATCGCTTAACATATTCATATTCCGCCCAACTCCTCCTTCAGGGGAATTCGATCGCGGACCCGCAATCCAACATTTGTGCGCGCTCCAACTCCCGGAACTGGTCAATGAGGCCAAATACGTCTCGGTAACCTGCAGGAGTAGGCCGACACCCGAGAGTATGCAGTCACCTCCACCCACCCGACGGCTTCAGAGACAACCAAAATACTTTGAACCGGACCGCGAGAGTGGCATCGTGGTGTTCTCTGCGCACGTTTCGAATGCGGGGAGAGGAAGGGATATCTCCATAATATGTAACAGAAAGTCGCTGCTGCGCTTCCTCGCTCCCGATCCTGAAATATTAGGCGACCCTCTTCCAGAACCATGGGAGAGTTATCCGTATGTCACCTTATTCGCACTCGGATTACTTCGACTCACGCTCGTCCGTCTTAGAATGGTTCCCGCTGGCGAGTGGTGGGGACCTCCCGTTCCATACCAAATTTGGCGTGCGATCTGCCGCACTATACCTGACCGACGGCCCCACAAATGGATAGAATCTGTCCACGGTCACCGAATGGCACAGCTTGTGTACGGTAAATCTCCGTTCGTCGGTCACCTGCAAGTAATGGATTTCAATCCGCTTTTCATCAAGCGACCACCTCTCTTCCCAGAAGACAATCACCCACTCGTCCAGCAATCTGTAAAAAGGCGAATAATGACAGATATAAACGTCGTTCCCGCAGATGGGTTCTTCACAGAAGATCTGGTTTCAAGTTTGCCTTATTATGAAGTGACTACTGTTGCAACGTTTCCTCTAGCTGGTCTATTGTTAGATGACGAGAGGGTTATTGGGCTTAAGGTGTGTCATTCTAGACTCTTACCAAGTTGCTTCATTACTGACTAGTGACAGACAAGTCGGGCTGGCCAGGCTGATGTTGTTGCACTGGATATATTCATTATCTAATATCTTGTAATTGTGCTTGTATTGCATCTACTCCTTGCCGCGTTTCTGTACCAATCTTGATCATCAAGGGTATTTCTATTAGACAGTGTCCTGATCAAACCACGCTCGGACTTAAGCAGTCCGTATCACCGGCGATTGCGTCAGCCGACGTTAGCCGACGTCAACCGGGTCCCACTTGGAACTGGTCACCCTCTCGGACCTCTCGCCTTTATATGCTGAACCGTCTTGCAAGTCTCAGAGTAGCACTCATAGCTAGCCTTCCATTCCCTTTCAGATTTTTCAACAATACGACTTCCTCCCAGCGCAGCATGTCTAAAGACACAGGACGAGGTGAGCAACAGTGACCAATATCCTCGCAAAGTCGTTCTGACAAACCAGAATCTGTAGCAGATGTTGCTATCTTTGCCTCTGGTTGCTTCTGGGGTTGGTTATTGGCCGTAATCTCTGTTGAAAGTAGAGACTGATTGCGAAGCGCCGTGCGTCATCGCCGCTTGCAGGCACCGAACATATTTTCCTGAAGTATTTCCCTGACCTCAATACGTCCGTTGGTTACTGCAATGGCAATGAGGAGGCAACAAATCCCAAATATCAACAGGTCTGCAGTGGCACCACAGGACACGCCGAGAGCGTGAGAATTGAGTTTGACCCTGCAAAGGTATCCTATGAGAAGCTTGTTGGTGAGTTTACCGCCCGCAAGGTATTTGAGGTCCAGTCGAGCTGCCGATAAAGCAACCCCTCTTGGCTCCACCTCAACTACATTGGCCCATGACGGCACACGAACTAATTTAATAACGTGTGCTATTCCTAGAACACTTCTATCGCACTCACGACCCGACCACTCTGAATCGTCAAGGCGCTGACACCGGCACACGTAAGTGTTCAGTTTATGCTTCCACGTCACACTTCTATCAATGTCACATACTCATGATCTGCCATAGAATATCGTTCCGGCATATTCACCCACACACCCGAACAGCTTGAGATCGCCAAAGAGGTAACGGCGCGTATCCAGAAGGAACATTTTGATCCAAAAGGACAGAAGATCTCCACTGTCATTGAGCCAGCCGGCTTGTGGTGGACGGCGGAGGAGTATCATCAAAAATACTTATTTAATAACCCAAATGGGTATCAGTGCCCGACTCACCGCCTTCATTGGTAGTCTCTGTATTCTCTGGTGTACTTCCTTCTGTCGTTTTCGTTATGCTACCACTTGTTGACGCCTCTCACACATGCCCAAGCAATCTAGTTGACTACCCACTTTAACGCCCGTTGCGTAAACTCGACGTACCCGTTATGGCAGTCAAGATGAACAACGTATAAGTGATAGTTTGTGTGCATGCGGCTTCGCGTGATGTAAGTCGTGAGGGGCAGACACCCAGAACTAGAGAACGATAGAGTTCATGATGTATCAACCTGTCTAATATAAAGCAATTAAGCTTTACAGAAGTACCATGCTCCGAGAACAAGTCGGGACTGCGTATTGTCCGAAAGCTTCCAACATCATAATGCACGAGCACTAAGAGATTGGTTGAAAGAGTGGATACAGTGCAGTGTGTTGTAATGCTGCTGATGTTCTCCAGCCTCGCACTCGTGAACAATCCAGTATGGATTATTTCTGTTATTTCTCTTCGAGACAGAAACCGGCCGGGCGCTTAGATGACGAGAGATGAAACGGTGGGTCACCATGAGATGCAACCATTCATGCCCCCCAGGCTATTCCCCGCAAAGCAAATGTCCTCTATTTAATTGCGCCTCGCGTGTAATCCTTGAGGCTGCATTTGTCCCACTCGGAAGCGAGAGATGGGCCACGTCCACTCTAGAAGACCAGGAAATCATCAGAGAGTATACTTGGCATTGATTCGGTGGGCGTCTCTGTCGTCTCTACAGGCTAAACCTTGAGATGATCGCCGGTATTAATTTAACGCACTGCCGCATCGATCGTATTAGCGTAATATGATATATTTCTTATCTCACTTCTAGCATACACGTGTATTCTAGTTCACGTGTACGTAAACTACCTGGATCTTCCTGTCTCGCTCCCAGTATACACGTGTATTCTAGCTCATGTGTAAAATACCTGGATCTTCCCGTCTCGCTCCCGGTATACACGTGTATTCTTCTATATGCATAAAATACCCCGATCGCGCTAGGTCAGACGTTAGCCGACCTTGGTCTCTGCTTGACAGCCTGCGTGACACTCTGCTCTACACCCTCTTTGAACCCAGATAGCCGGTACGCGACGTGCCCCGGCTTAGCCTCACAAGAACCTCGAACGTGACCTTACAAATAGCCTCCACACGTACTCTGATTGCCGGTCTGTATTTAAGGCACTATCGAGCATGTTAGTGTAATATGATATATTTCCTGTCTCGCTGCTGGCATACACGTGTACTCTAGTTCACGTGTAAAATACCTGGATCTTCCCGTCTCACTTCTGGCATGCACGTGTGTTCCAGTTCATGTATAAAGTACCTGGATCTTAATACATACGTGTATTCTACTTTATATATAAAATACCCAGATCGCGGCTGGGTCAGACGTTAGCCGATCTTGGTCTCTGCTTGACATCCTGCGTGATACTCTACTCGGCACCCTCTTCGAACCTTGATATCCCGGTACGCGACGTCCCCCAGCTTAGCGCCCCAACACCCCGAAGTGACAAACCTCATCTCAGCTATGGGGGATCCTCTCAGTACCACAACCAGCGCATTGGCCTTGACAGGAGTGGTGATAAAGGTCTCCGTGACGGCCATAGAGATGGTTGATGAAATAACTGGGGCCCACGAGGCCACTCGCGACGCACTCAGGAACCTCCGACGCGCACTTCAAAACCTCAACAAAGGGACATCTAATATCCAAACAACACTCCGCGTTCTCATATCAGATCCAAAGGACAAGGTAGTAAAGAAGCTATTGGCATTGTGAGTCTGCCTGGACCCGCTCGAGCATGCAATTGGTGGTCCTCGAACCCTCACACTTACCAGTTATTCTTAGACCAGAAGTTGAGGGCGCAGTCAAGGGGCTATGCGAGTCGCTGGGATCCACTCGAAACCTCCTTGTCGAGCGTACCAGCCGAGCACAGCTTGAAGCTACGAGACTGGATCCATTGCCGCAGTATCGGAGGTCTCTGGCATTCGTACAGGCTGTTTTCAAGCACAACGCTTTGCCCTCAAATATCGATGATGCCATCATCGCTCTTAAAGACTTTCAATTTGAGGTCGAGTCCTGTCAACAAACAACAGAACTTGCATTCCAACAATTTTGGAGGGTGTACGACATTGTTAAATCTCGGACTCCTCATAGACAACCCTCCGTCTCTACGCTTTCTTCCATCTCCACCCAGATCCCTGAGACCTCCACCGGGCCACAAAAGACAACCAGGCCTCGAAAGGGGTTCTTTGACTGGTTCAAGGTTAAGTCTGGGAAAGAGGCTCGAACGCGCGGGCTCCACCAGCCTAAGCCTGGACCGCATCCTCCGCCTGGTTTCGCTTCTCAGCCGCCGCCTATGCCAAGTCTTGCTCCAACTCGGAACCCGGGTTTTATCGATTCGTACACCCATCCACCCGATTCCAATAACGTAGGACCCAGTCAAGCTCATGTTCGTGGCACGGTTTTTCCACCGCCTGGCCCACCCTCTCGAACACCTTTAGGGTTGGGACAGACGGGGCCACCGCCGGCAATACCTCAACAGACTATGTATGAAGGCAAAATATCCGTGTCGATAGACTTTGGTAAGTCGAGTGCACCCACCGCATGCATATGCTCATAACGGCCGTAGGCACAACGTTTTCGGGGGTGGTGCGTAGAACACGTTCCACCAAAGAAAGGGCTTCGAACAATCACATATAGGCTTACGGGTCTTCAAGAATCGCAGAAGGCAAAGTGCAGCAAATATTGAATTGGCCAGGTACGCTCAGCCTGCACGCTCCTGTTATTCTTTCGTATATACTAATGGTATTATGTACACAGGAAGCCATGAACTCCATCGGAAGGTGCTCGGGTTGTGCCGCATCTTGTATATTGGCATCTCAACTTCCAAATACAGGTACCTACAGCACTGCTTTACGACAGCGACGGTCGGGTCATAGCATGGGGACTGGAGGCCAAATATGCAGGTCCGCGGCCGGGTATAATAAAATGCGAATGGTGCGCCGCCGAATGGAATACATGGTCAACATCCATGACATTTATTTATAATAGGTTCAAGCTTTTCCTTGAACCCATGGCCTTGCGAGATAGCAACGCTGTTGATCCACGCCTTCCTCGCCTTCCAGTGAGTATGCCTCCGCTTTGAACATCAAGTACTTAAATTGTTCTTAGGCAAGGAAACAAGCTATTGATCTCATAGTCGACTTCCTTTCTGCCTTGTGGGAGCATGCAAAGGAGCAAATCACGAAAGAGATTGGCAGTGTGGCTGATTTGAGTGCGCGACCCGCTCTGAAATTTAGAAGGCGCTCTAATTGACGTGATTTGCGACAGACTCCGCGGATGTCTGGCTTGCTGTACCCGCCGCGTGGAACGCAAAAGGTTGCAGCATCATGCGCTCAGCAGCGATCACCGCAGGCTTGGTACAATCATCCAAAGTCGGAGACGTCAACTGGAGGGACCGCCTACACATTATCACGTTGGTTATTCTCTGCGTAATTAGTTTATGCATCTTACCAAATTTGCCATTGTTCACAGGGAACCCGAAGCTGCCGCCGTCCATTGTGCACGCCTGACAAATCTCCATCACCTCAAACCAAGTCAGAACTTCATGATTTGTGATGCTGGTGGTGGTACTGTTGTGCGTATTTGTGTAGTTATGGGCTTCCGGACTATCCTTAATTGCTTTGCACAGGATTTGGCTGTTTACAAAATTTTGGGAGAACTGCAAGGCCTCGAGATCGCAGAGGTCTGTGCGCGATCAGGAGCTAATTGTGGATCAATATTCTTGTCTGTATTAACGCAACAACAATGGCCACCAGGGCTGACACTGGCGCCAGGGATTTACGATTCCAGCAGCTCGTTCGGAGGCTTCTCGCTGATCACCCTGTCCACCTTGATTCTTCAAGCATTGAATACTTCATGAACGCCTTTAGTAATACGGATAAGCTTGCCTACGTCGGTGAAAGCCAAGATGGTTAGTACCTCGCCATCTATCTGGGGCCAAGAGCGGAACATAGACCCTGTTTCTCACTAGGCGTGATGTTCCACTTCACGTGCTTCAACACTGAGGATCCGGATGACCCTTCTGTTGGTCTCTTTAACGGCGAGCTGGTTCTCCCTGGTAACCTGCTCCGGCGGGAGGTCTTTGATCCCGTGATTGAGCAGGCAAAGCATACCAACTTCCCCCGTAATCCCGTCTCTCTAATAACGGTAATACGTAGGTTCTTACACTCATCGAAGAGCAGATGAAGCGGATAGGTGGGCCTCTTGACGCTCTCATGATGGTGGGAGGTTTCTCAGGCAGCGAATACCTGTTCAAGCGTGTGGATGTAAATGCAATTGGACGTTCCTGGGGCCAGGAGACTGATCGCCATATTCCTAGGATCGATTTGGTCATAAGCTGCGCATCATTGCCAGGCCTTCCGATGCCGACACTGCAACGCTCAGGGGTGCAGCACAATATGGTCTTGCCAGACGACCATTGGTATCGACTATTGTCTCTCCCAAGGCCTACATCGTGAAACTCAAACTCCCTGGGGAGGAGCAAGATCGTTTGATGAGACCAGCATACATCACCACAAACCGGTTTGGCACCGCGGTGTGTGAAAATAGGTATGTAAGATGTCTCTCCCCGTTTTCAATGCTCCGGTACACCTGGCCTGAGGTATCACCTCCGCGATCAGGAAATGGCACGAGAACTCTTGCCCTCGGCCGACGTTCCTGTTGTTGCAGGTCCAACGGGGCTAATAGCCTTTCCCGACCGAAAAATCCGCGCTCTGATATTTATGTTTGCCAGTATCGGTTGCGGCCAAGCTTTCCATCCGGTTTATGGGACCTGACCATGCGGGTAGCCCGAGATGCTAGGCTTGCTTGGTAGTCAGATCATTCACACCTCTATCTAGGTTAAAATATCTTGTCGCCAAAGGGGCATACGTGCAGAAGGGACAAATGATCAAGACCAATTTCTCCAAATTTTCCCAGACGCCTCTAGGTATGCTTCTTATTTCGCGGTCTCATGTCGGACTGGCGAAGGCAAGCAAGGGTGCAATTGACGCGGTGGGGGATAGACCGTTTCTTTGTGGCTGTGTTGTATACTTCCGATGTCGACAAGGTGATGAGGTACAAAGACGAAGGTGCGTTCGTCCGCTCACTCTTCATTATCTGAATCGGGTTTCTGGATGATGAACTGACTCTGGGAACCTTTTGTTTTCCTTGTGACTTTAATGGAAATGGTGCCTCATGTCGTTGGTGATCGGCAGGCGAGATTACCGAGTTGTGTAAATGGACAGTGGTGCGTATTGAGAGAAATGACGCTTGTTTCGTCATTGGCGAGGCTATCGCTTATCAAGCCTCTTGCAAAACAGGACTTGGGTTCCTTGCGACCATTCCAAACTTATGCCATGAATCCCACCAGTCAGGGATTTACTACGGGTACGTGCGCATTCCCTTCGGTCTGTTTTCACGTAAACCGATTGACATGCTAACCCTGATACCTCATTCAACTGGGCTTCGATTTTAGAATTCGAACTAGGCTTGAAGCTTGGTAGTGCGGGTGAGTCCACTCCATAGATATTTGGGCTGTTCAAAGTGCCCACGCCCTCACCGTTGCTTGCTTCCTCCGATTGGTGCACTAATGGCGCCGGATCAGCAACGCTAATCCGCCTCTGTGACCTCTCTTTTCTATCCTCTAAAATTTGCCTTTGGGATGGCGTGGCTCGCGCATGGATTTGACAGGTTCGCTGACAAGGTCTGATTGATTTACAGAGGTCGAAGGCGTGGTGCTTTATGAGGGTCGGGAGGTTGGCCGAGTGGTGTGTGACTTTCTCTCGTGATCCACCAGTACTAATTAATGTGTACTGGTGGAGTTCTGGGAAGCGGAGGCATGTTATTTGGCATGGCGTTGTGTTTCGGGCAAGTCTTGTGCGGGTGCTTTGCTTGTGTATCTGCGATTGAATATAACCAGGGACGATGCACAAATTGAAGCAGGTCCTGAGTGGAAGATCTTGCGAGAGCGGCGAGAAAGCGGCTTAAGCAGATTTATTGCTACGGCTCTACGCCGTCTCGGAGGAATCGTTTGGTTGAGTTCAGGCTCATCACTAGAGCGAGTGAGATTACTGATTACGAAGAGTTCATAATGTGTAAATCTCTCTCATATAAAGACAATAAAGCTTTAAAGAAAACCCGTGCTCGCGCTCAGAGGGCACGTCGGGACTGTGCATTGTACGGAAGTGGTCATCTCGATCGATCTAATATATTCCATTCATTACTTACCCAGGTGTTCTGAATGGCATGAGCCCCACGTCCACAAGTCATGTACCAAATCATCCTGACCTTGTCTACCGCCTATACTTCGCACACCGATTCTCTAGTCGTTTATCGTCCTAATACATTGGAATGTGATTGCGCCTGGAGAACTAATCGATTAAGGGCAAATGATGACCGACAAGTGCACGAAGAGCTTGGTTAAAACTAGTGGATACAGTGTGGTCTATTGCAATGCTTCTAACCATTCTCCAGCGCCATACTCATGCATAATTGAGTATAGATTATCCGCCGTCCTTTCTGTCATTTCTCTACGTGATCCCGGCCGGGAGACTGAAGCCAGCCGAGGTATCCTTTTTCATCAGACTTGATGACGAGAAACGAACCGGTGGGTCACCAACCGCAAACGTTCACCCCCCCCAGCTTATGTCTCGCAAGTAAATAAATGCTCTCCTATTTTAATTTGCGCCTCGGCTATAATCCTTAATGTGGTCGCATCTGTCCCCACTCGGAAGCGATAGATAGTTCATGTCCACTCCAGAACACCAGGCAATCATTAGAGAATATACTTGGCATTGACTGGCTGGGCGTCTATGTACGTCGGCCCGACTCTAATATAATCCACAGGCTGAACCTCATCTCAGCTATGGGGGATCCCCTCAGCATCACAACCAGTGTATTGGCCTTGATAGGAGTGGTGCTCAAGGTCTCCGCGACGGCCATAGGGATGGTTGATAAGACAACCGGGGCCCACGAAGCTGCTCGCGACTCACTTAGGAACCTCCGTCGCGCACTGCAAAACCTCAACAAAGGAGCATCTAATATCCAAACAATACTCCACATTCTCATATCAGATCCAAAGGACAAGGCAGTAAAGAAGCTATTGGCACTGTGAGCGCAGCATGAGTTTGGCCCCGCTCGAACATGCGATCGGTGGTCCCCTCTGACTTACCGGCTTTCCTTAGACCAGCAGGTGAAGTCGCAATCAAGGAGCTATGCGCGTCGCTGGAATCCACTCAAGGCCTCCTCGCCGAGCGTGCCGACCAAGCACAGCTCGAAGCGACGGGACTGGGTTCATTGCCACAGGATCGAAGGTCCCTGGCATTCGTACAGGCTGTTTTCAAGCACAACTTCTCACCCTCAAATATCGAGGCCGCCACCACCGCACTCAAAGACTTTCAATTTGAGGTCGAGTCCTGTCAACAAGAAACAGAACTTGCATTCCAACAAGTTTGGAGGGTGTACGATATTGTTAAATCTCGGACTCCTCAGAGACGATCCTCCGTCTCTACGATTTCTTCCATCTCCACCCAGATCCCTGAGACCTCCACCGGGCTACAAACGACAACCAACTTTCGAAGGGAGATCATCGACTGGCTCAAGACGCAGGATGTCGCCTCAAAGACTAGCTCTGGGATTCCCAACTTTGCAACCCAAACTTGGAGTGGGGCTCGAGCGGGCACACGCGCCACAGAGCACACTTCCGCGCCTAGAAATCAACTAACCCTCGTGTTCGGTGATCAAGGGCTGTCGAGGAGCCGGATCCGCAACTTTTTTGGGTTGTCCGGAGCGAAGCAAGAATACAAGAAAACGGAACCTGAAGCAATCCAAGACTTCATCATTATTGAACCTTTTCAACCTTTGAGTCCACCTCCCTCGCCGCGTGCTACCGAGCAACCTTCTCAACGGAGTTCGCAAATGACCTACCCAGGCACGGTGAGGGGTGAGGATTGGATGGGAATTGACGACTTCAGCTCCCATGTTGAGAACGGAGCAGTGTCAGCGTCGCAGTCGCAAGTGCTACTGCCTATCCCAGAGATCCAGACGCCTTTGACCCCCTTCTTGCAACCAGGCGCTGCATATGGAGTACGTTCGTTGGGTGACCACACATTTAAACAGGGTCTGGCTGACACACAACCTCCTTCCCAGCTCTTGCCGAACAGGCTGTTACCAGCTATTCTTACCGAGACGTCGGGATTGTCCATGGGTGGTATTGCACGGCTCCCGCGCACGTACGGACATATACGCGATAACAGTGTACAGTATGGAAATGGTCGTTCTGGTGTAGAGAGGCGCGACAACGGCGGCGACGGCTCAATCCATTCTCAAGAAAAAGGCAAGGTCTGGGCGCGTGGCATTTTCGGAAGCTCGAAAGAGAAGGAAAATGAGAAGGAGGCGCTCAAGGAGTTGAGCAGGATAATCGGTGGGTGCGGGTCAGCCCGTTGCTGACAAGAACGCTTACTTTGGACACAGGTTCCCTAACGGCCACGGCCTCTGACGACTTGACAATGTTAATCGACCTTTGTGAACGTACTTCCGCCAGCAAAGGCGCTGCGAAAGAAGCGGCAAAAGCACTGAGACAGGAGTTCAAGTGTGTCTGCATTAAATATCGAATGGTAATTTACTGACTGGGAAATAGATATGCGGACCCGACTGCACAGTTGAGTGCAGCAATGCTGTGGGCCATCATGTTACTGTACTCAAGCGAAGATTTTATTAGTAAGTGTAAACCTCCCCCACTTCTCACGCGGGCTGATTCGTGAATAGCCCAAACTGCGGCAGAGACGTTTATGGGGACTGTAGAATCCGTCATTGTATCCCAAACCACAGCACCTGTAGTTAGGGAGCGACTCATCGACGTTCTAGCGGCCGCTGCTTTCATGTTCCATGGGCCCAGCGAGGAAGGATTCCAGTCGACATGGAAGCGGGTCCGGCCACCGCACAAACCCGAAGGTGGTGCTCCCTTTGACATGGGGGATCCCATGTTCAACGTGACGATGCTGGGAACACCCACCAACGATGCATCGACAGTGACCTCCTTAAGCTCTCTGGAGACATTCGCACTTGAAAATCAACTAACTCTAACTCCCACGAGCAGTGTTGAAGATCTGTCGAAGAGCCGGATCGGTAACCTTTTCGGCTTGGCAACCCGAACTGGGAAAGGCGCTCGAGCGCTCGAGCAACTGTGGAATGGACCCATAACCCACCAGTCTGGACCGTACCCGCCCCTTGGTTTCCCTCCTCTGCCGCAGCCTGCAGCCTTTGTAGCAAGTTCTGCTCCAACTTGGAATCCCAGTTCTATCAACCCGTACACCCATCTACTCGATTCCAATATCGTAGGACCCAGTCAAGTTCATGCCCAGGATTTTCGTGCCAACGCGGTTTCTTCACCGCTTGGCGCACCCTCCCGGATGGCTTCAGGGTTGGGACAGACGGGGCCACCGCCGATAATATCTCAACAGACTATGGATGAAGACAAAATGTCCGTGTCGATAGACTTCGGTAGGTCGAGTGCACCCACCGCATACATAAACGCTCATAGCGGACGCCAGGCACCACGTTTTCGGGAGTGGTGCGTAAAATACGTTGCACCAATGAAAGGGCTTCGAGCAATCACATATAGGCTTACGGGTCTTCAAAAATCGCTGAAGGCAAAGTTCAGCAAATATTGAATTGGCCAGGTACGCTCAGCCTGCACGTTCAAGTTATTCTTTTGTACTAATGGTACTACGTACACAGGAAGCTATGAACACCATCGGAAGGTGCTCGCGTTGTGTCGCGTTTTGTATATTCGCACCTCAACTTCCAATTACAGATACCCACAGCACTGCTTTACGACAGCGACGGTCGGGTTATAGCATGGGGGCTGGAGGCCAAACATGTAAATCCGCTGTCGAGCGAAATAAAATGCGAATGGTGCGTCGCCGAATGGAATACATGGTCAACATCCATGACATTTATTTATAATAGGTTCAAGCTTTTCCTTGAACCCATGGCCTTGCGAGGTGGCAACGCTGTTGATCCACGCCTTCCACGCCTTCCAGTGAGTATTCCTCCCGTTTTGGACGCCACCTACTTGAATTGTTCTTAGGTTGGGAAGCAAGCTATTGACCTCATAGTCGACTTCCTTTCTGCCTTGTGGGAGTATGCAAAGGAGCAAATCACGAAAGAGATTGGCAGTGTGGCTGATTTGAGTGCGTGACCCGATCCGAAATTTAGAAGGCGCTCTAATTGACGTGGTTTGCAACAGACTCCGCAGATGTCTGGCTCACTGTACCCGCCTCATGGGACACAACTGGCTGCAGCATCATGCGCACTGCAGCGCTCACTGCCGGCTTGGTACGATCGTCTAGCCCTGGAGACATCAACTGGAGGGACCGCCTACGCATTATCACGTTGGCTATTCTCTGTGTAATTATTTTATGCATCTTACCAAATCTGCTACCGTTCACAGGGAACCCGAAGCTGCCGCCGTACATTGTGCACACCTGACAAATCTTCATCACCTCAAACCAAGTCAGAACTTCATGATCTGTGATGCTGGTGGTGGTACCGTCGTACGCATTAATGTGGTTATGGGCTTTCCGAGTTCCCTTAATTTGGCTTTTACAGGATTTGGCTGTTTACAAAATTTTGGGAGAACCGCAAAGCCTCGAGCTCGTTGAGCTGTGTGCGCGATCAGGAGCCAATTGTGGATCAGTATTCCTGTTCGTATCAATGCAACCACAATGGCCACCAAGGCTGACACTTCCACCAGAGATTTACGATTTCAGCGACTCGTTCGCATACTTCTCGCCGATCATCCTGCCCACCTTGACCCTACAAGCCTTTTAGCCTTCTTGCACCAATTCCGTGATAAGGATAAGCTTGCATACATCGGTGAGAGCCAGGATGGTTGGTACCTCTCCACATGGGGGCCAAGAGTGGGTCATTGACCCCGTTTCTCGCCAGACGTGATGTTCCGCTTCACGTGCTTCAACTCTGAGGATCCGGATGACCCTTCTGTTGGTCTCGTTAACGGCGAGCTGGCTATCCCTGGTACCCTGTTTCGGCGGGAGGTCTTTGATCCTGTGATTGAGCAGGCAAGCCAAACCAACTAATCCCGTAATTCCGTCCCTCTAATCACGGCTATCTGTAGGTTCTTACACTCATCGAAGAACAGATGAAGCGGATACAAGAGCCTCTTGACGCTCTCATAATGGTGGGAGGCTTCTCATGCAGCGAGCACCTGCTTAAACGTGTGGATGTAAATGTATTTGGGCGTTTATGGGGCCAGGAGACTGATCGCCACACCCCTAGGATCGATTTGGTCATAAACTGCCCATCATCGCCAGGCCTTCCGATGCCGACACTGCAACGCTCAGGGGTGCAGTACAATATGGTCTTGCCAGACGACCATTGGGCGCGACTATTGTCTCTCCCAAGGCCTACATCTGGAAGCTCCAACTCCCTGCGGAGGAGCAAGACTATCGGATGAGACCAGCATACATCACCACAAGCCGGCCTGGCACCGTCGTGTGTGACAACAGGTATGTAAAAGTCTCTCCCCGTTTTCAATGCTCCGATACACCTGCCTGCGGTATCACCTCCACGATCAGTAGATAGCTTAAGAACTCTTTTCTCGGCTGACGTTTCTGTTGTTGTTGGCCCAACGAGGCCAATAGCCTTCCCGACCGAAAAAATCCGCTCTCTGATATCTATGTTAGACGATACCGGTTGCCGCCAGGCTTCCCATCCAGTCGATGGGATGGATAGCTTGAAATGCTGAGATTGCTTGGTAGTCAGGTCATTCACATCTCTATCTAGGTTAAAATATCATGTCACCAAAGGGGCATATGTGCGCAAGGGACAAATGATCAGGGTCAATTTCTCCAAGTTTTCCCAAACGGTTCAAGGTATGCTTCTTATTTGCGGTCTCATGTTTTCGGACTAGAGAAGGCAAGCAAGTGGGCACAATTGACGCCGTGTGGGATAGACCGAATCTTTGTGGCTGTATTGTATACTTCCGATGTCGACGAAGTGATGAGGTACGCAGATGAAGGTGCGTCCGCCAGCTCACACTTCATCGTCTTCGGGCTTCTCGATGTCTTAAGTGATGAACTGACCCGGGGAACCTTTTTTCCATATCGACTTCAATTTAAATGGCGCCTCATGTCATTGGTAATTGACAGACGGGATCACAGAGTTGTGTAAATTGACAGTGGTGCGTGTTGAGACAAATGACGCTTATTTCGTCCTTGGAGGGTAGAGTATATCGCTTATCGCGCTTCTTGCAAAACAGGACTTGGGTTTATTGCCACCATTCAAAACTTATGCCATTAACCCCACTGGTCAGGGATTCACTACGGGTACGTCCGCACGCCCTTCAATCCGTTTTCACCTAAACCGACCGGCATGCTAATCCTGATGCCTAATTCAACTGTGTTTCGATTCTAGAACTCGAACTGGGTTTGAAGATTGACACTGCGGGTGAGTCAAGTCCGTAGATAATTCTGGGCTGTATGTGCCCCCACTGTTGCTCCGCAAGGGATGCTCCATCCGATCGGCGCATTAATGGCGCCGGGCCAGCAACGATAACGTTCTATTCTCATTTCTTTTGCCTTTGGCGGGACGTGGGTCGCGCGCGGGTTTGACAGGTTCGCTGACGGGGTCTAATTGATTATAGAGATCCGAGGCGCGGTACTTTATGATGGTTGGGAGGTTGGCCGAGTAGTGTTTGACTCCCCCTCTTGACCCATGGGTGTGAAGCAGCGTGTACGGTGGGAAGCGGTAGCAGGTCATTTGGCATGGCGTTGCGTTGCGCGTGTTGCGCGTGTTGCGTGCGAGTCGGAGGTTTGTGCGGTTGCTTTTCTTGTGTATCTGCGAGTGAATATAGCCAGGGATCATACACAGATTGAAGCGGGTCCTGAGCGGAAGACCTTGCGAGAGCGGCGAGAAAGCGCGCGGCTTGCACAAATTTATTGCTACGGCTCTACGCCGTCCTTCGGGATCCAGTCTATCGGAGGAATTGTTTGGTCGGGTTCAGGCTCATCGCTAGAGCGAGTGAGATTACTGATTATGAAGAGTTCATAATGTGTAAACATTTCCAATATAAAGGCAATAAAGTTTTAACGAAAACCCATACCCTGATGACAAGTCGGGACTGCGTATTGTACAGAAACCGCCAACATCGTTGTAATGGCCTCATTACCCTTATTCTACCCACGTGCTCTGCATGGCATGAGCCCGACAAGTGATGTACAAATCATCCTGACCTTATCTACCGCCTATACTTCGCACACCTATTCTCTAGTTGTTTATCGTCCTAATACATTGGGATTTGATTCCACCAGGAGAACTAAAACGATTGAGGGCAAGTGACAACAAGTACACGAAGAGCTTGGTTAAAGCAACTACATGGATACAATGTGGAGTGCATGATGCATTTCCCTTTTTTCCCCCACCCAAAAATAAAAATAAAAATAAAAAATGGATACAATGTGATCTGTTGCAATGCTTCTAATGATCCTCCATGTCAGATTTCTTGTTTATTGATGATGTTTCTCGTTTCTTTATTACGTATATTCTCCTATTTTTCTTTTGTTTCTTTTCTGTATTTCAAGCTTCCCCACGATTTCACATGCCTCAGACACTTGTCTTCTCACATCGTCTGAGGTATGTGCTATCCATTCCACTGTCGCTCACAACTCACCCATCATTAGTATATATTTGATAGGTGATTATCATATATAGACGCTTGTCTTCTCATATCGTCTGAGTATATATCTGATACTCCAGCGCCGTACCCATGCATAATCGAGTATGGATTATCCCCCCTCCTTTCTGTCATTTCTTTCGATATCCTGGGAGACCGATCCGAAACTAGCCGAGCATCTTCTTTCATCAAATTTGATGATGAGAAATGAAACGGTGGGTCACCACGAGCCGCAAAGGTTCACACTCTCCGGCCTGTGTCTCACAAGCAAAGGTTCTCCTATTTTGCGCCTCGGCTGTAATATTTGCGGCTGCATTTGTCCCCACCCGGAAGCGAGAGGTGAGCCATGTCCACTCCAGAAGACTAGGTAATCATTAGAGAATATAGTTGGCATTGATTGCGTGGGCGTCTATGTCGGCTCCACCTGAACCTCATCTCAGCTATGGGGGATCCGCTCAGCATCACAACCAGCGCATTGGCCTTGATAGGAGTGGTGCTCAAGGTCTCCGTGACGGCCATAGGGATGGTTGATAAGACAACCGGGGCCCACGAAGCTGCTCGCGACTCACTCAGGAACCTCCGTCGCGCACTGCAAAACCTCAACAAAGGGACATCTAATATCCAAACAATACTCCGCATTCTCATATCAGATCCAAAGGATAAGGCAGTAAAGCAGCTACTGGCACTGTGAGTCTGGCCCCGCTCGAACATGCAACCGGTGGTCCCCAAACTCTTTGACTTAACCAACTTTCCTTAGACCAGATGGTGAAGTCGCAGTCAAGGAGCTATGCGAGTCGCTGGAATCCACTCGAGGCCTCCTTGCCGAACGTGCCGGCCAAGCACAGCTTGAAGCTACAGGACTGGATCCATTGCCGCAGGATCGAAAGTCTCTGGCGTTTGTACAGGCTGTTTTCAAGCACAACTTTTCCCCCTCAAATATCGAGGATGCCATCATCGCACTCAAAGACTTTCAATTTGAGGTCGAGTCCTGTCAACAAACCACAGAACTTGCATTCCAACAAGTTTGGAGGGTGTACGATATTGTTAAATCTCGGGCTCTTCAGAGACGATCCTCCGTCTCGACGATTTCTTCCATCTCCACCCAGATCCCTGAGACCTCCACCGGGCCACAAACGACCACCAGTTTTCGGAGGGAGATCACCGACTGGCTCAAGAGGCAGGATGTTGCCTCAAAGGCTCACTCTGGGATTCCCAACTTTGCAACCCAAACTTGGAGTGGGGCTCGAGCGAGCACAAGCGCCGCAGGGCGCACTCCCGCGCCTGAAAATCAACCAACTCCGGTAAGCGGTCAACAAGGGCCGTCGAGGAGCCGGATCCGCAACATTTTTGGCTTGTCAGGAGCCAAGCAAGAATACAAGAAAACGGAACATGAAGCAACCCAAGACTTCATGACTATTGAACCTTTTCAAATTTTCACTCCACCTCCAGAGCAGTCCTCGCCGCGCGCTACCGAGCAACCTTCTCAACGGCGTTCGCAAGCGATCTACCCAAGAACGGTTACGGGTGAAGATTGGATGGGAATTGATGACTTCAGTGCCCATACTGAGAACGGATCAGTGCCAACGTCGCAGTCGCAAGCGCCACTGCCTATCCCAGAGAGTCACACGCCTTTGGCCCCCTTCTTGCAACCAGGCGCTGCATATGGAGTACGTTCGTTAGGTGGCCATACATTTAAACAGGGCCAGGCTGACACACAACTCCCTTCCCAGCCCTTGTCGACCAAGCCGTTACCAGCTGTTCTTACCGAGACGTCGGGGCCTTCCATGGGTGGTATTGCAGGGTTCCCACGCACGTACGGACATATAAGCGATAGCAGTGTACAATATGACAATGACCGTTCCGGTGTGGAGAGGCACGACAACAGCGGCGACGGTTCGATCCATTCTCAAGAGAAAGGCAAGGTCTGGGCGCGTGGTATTTTCGGAAGCTCGAAAGAGAGGGAACATGAGAAGGAGGCGCTAAAGGAGTTGAGCAGGATAATCGGTGGGTGCGGACCAACCCGTTGCTGACAAGAACGCTCACTTGGGCATAGGCCTCTTAACGGCCACGGCCACGGCCTCTGACGACCTGACAATGGTAATGGAGCTTTGTGAACGTACCTCCACCAGCAAAAGCGCTGCAAAAGAAGCGGCAAAAGCACTGAGACAGGAGTTCAAGTGTGTCTGCGTTGAATATCGAATGGTAATTTACTGACTTGGAAATAGATATGCGGACGCGCCTGCACAGTTTAGTGCAGCAAGGCTGTGGGCCATCATGTTACTGTACTCGAACGAAGATTTTATTAGTATGTGTAAACCTCCCCCAGTTCTAACGCGGGCTGATTCCTGAATAGCTCAAACTGCGACAAAGAAGTTTATGGAGACTGTAGAGTCCGTGATTACAACCCCAACCACATCGCCTGTGGTTAGGGAGCGACTCATCGACGTTCTAGCGGCCGCTGCGTTCATGTTCCATGGGCCCAACGAGGAAGGGTTCCAGTCGACATGGGAACGGGTCCGGCCACCGCACAAACCCAAAGGTGGTGCTCCCTTTGACATGGATGGTCCTATTTTCAACGTGACGACGTCGGGAACCTCCACCAACGATGCATCGACAGTGACCTCCTTTAACGTGTCACACTCACCACGCGTTTACCGACCGAACCAAATTTGGGAACATGACCAGGGAGATCGGAACCGCGATCGTAGTTTGTCGCACCCAGGACATTGGAGGGCGCAATATCCCATCCCTTCTGAGGGAGAAAGGCGGATGATTTTACAGGAATGTGACGTAGCGCATCGCCGCATTCGCATCTTGAAGGACGCCTTGGCGAACGCTGCCCCAGATTCTGTACACAGCAACCCAATAATCCAGGCATGAATCATTTGAGGTTCGCTATGTTCAATAGGTTAGTAAACTGACTGATTACCTAGGAGTATCATCGCATATGCCAAAAGTCACATGCTGTAATCACCTCGAGGATACCATGGGCATCAATGGGAGCCGCTCGTTCGCAAGAGAGACGGACAACGGGTCAGGGTGCGCTAGATATGACCAAAGAGGAGGAAATCTTGCAGGCGCTTCTCAGCGCGAATGATGCATTAGTCGGCGTCTTCGAGTTATACAACGGCTTTGAGGCGGCAGCAAAAGCTGAAGAGGTGACTGTGACTGTGACTGTGCATGGCGGTGCGGAACAGACGACCGACAGAACGGTACGTGCCCTTCGGCCTTGGTCAATCCATCAGCTTGACATCGCTTCAACGATTCCAGGGTACTGTTCTTGAAGACGCACCAATGCCGCTTCAAACCCAAGAAAATTCAGACAGTAGTAGTGTCAGTAGTGGGCGGCGTCCCCAATCAAGGACGTCTTCAC
>Ga0307515_10008095_pt1 | contig 20597 bp, 21 predicted proteins | sample 17_EM_MG_FD_194513 | JGI IMG/M metagenome (GOLD analysis project Ga0307515, IMG submission 194513) | Populus trichocarpa ectomycorrhiza microbial communities from riparian zone in the Pacific Northwest, United States - 17_EM | ecosystem: Host-associated > Plants > Roots > Unclassified | place...
CCGGGCCCGGGGGGGGCGAATTGATTGCAGAGTGCAATAGAAGAGAGTCAATCTTGGCTAAGGAGCGCCGACGGGAATTGAGGAGTGCCTATCCTCGCGGACGTGCACTCCAGGGTGTTTCAAGCGGCCCAATGATGTATGATCGATGAGAGCTGTGGCTTCCGGAGTAATATTTATCACAGGGGGTGGGCACACTGTACTTCGATATTCATCTTGAGAAAACATAACTGTGGCCTCCTTTCCACTGGCATATTCAGAGAGTGCAAAATGAATAGCTGCAGCTGCTAGTGCTACAGTCTGCGGAGTGAGAGGTTGGTAATACTGGAATGCAGTTGGCTGGCGTCCCAAGCTATTGGTGGTGAAGACAAATTGTTGTTAAATGAGATCAAGCACTTCCATTCATGTGAACAATGACTTTGTATCCTCACTGACCTTGGAGACATATGCACTGTCAAACACGAGCTCCTTAACCTGGATCCGAAGCTCTGGCTCAGAGCTCAAATCTAACTGTTAACTATGAACAACGGTTCAACATGGCCCATCTGCCAACTGTTCTCGAATGGTACTAATCTTCAGTTTCAACTATGTATATTTTGGGGCATACTCAATATCCGAAATGTGATAGAACAGCACTAAACAGAATTTAAGACTTACAGCTTCCCGTGTTTGGGGATCGATTTTGAGAGATGACCCGCCGGGTAATTGCCATTCAGATAGTGTACCTACAGGAGCACCTGCTAATGCCCGCTGACGATGCTGAGCTTCAATGGCAAGTTTCCAAGCTTCTTCAATCATTGAGTACTTGGCATCGGATACTATTGGCCAAGGACTCTTCGTGAACACAATTGCCTCCATGAACCTTTTCACTATCTCAAAAGTTACCTTCTGGTTTTGGGGCACATTCTGATCTGCACTGGCCTTGGGTTCTGGAACATTCTAGTCTCCACTAGACTTGTGTAGGAGCAGCGCCTGGGTGGATGGTGAACAGTCAGACTCGGATACTTTGTTGAGGAGGGATGTCTTTTGGTGTTTCAGCAGTGGTGGTGCCATTACCCAAGCTGGATTTCGGGAATTTGGAAGCAGAGGGCATGCAATAACAGTATCGGCACGGCTCTGTTTCTTTGGCAGTGGAACCTTTGTGGTTCATAACGACCTGTCCCGGCTCGCCTGCCCTAGAAGTAAAACATCCCGTTGGTAATCGAAATCGTCTTGTTCGATGTCGGACAATAACGTGGAGTCTCCGGGGTCTTCACTTTCATCATCACTGAGCTCCTCATCGGTATTGTCATCCTGCTTCAATACTGAAATCGGGGACATTAGTTATCCGTAACACAATGCATGATTTAAGGCCAACATGTGATGAAGAACGAAGATTGACTCCTTTGTTGAATGCCAGTGCTCTATGAAGGTGTGTCTCTTGATTCTTCTGTGAATAGTGATTCCTCACCTAGCTAGGCGTAGGTTCCATTTGGGACAATGATGACAGAATGGTGGGGAATATCTGCAAAAATGGAGCACGAAGTTGCACACAGTCGAGGAGGATGAATTTCGAGACACCCCTTGAAGGGTTCAGGAACAATGACTTCAATTGTTCATATGTACATTGAGAACGGCGGTCCAGTGTTGCGATATAGGATGTTGTTAGGTGCACTGTAATAGATGAGATTCCTTGTCAGGTGCGCTGGAGAAGATGGATTCCTAAGGCAGAATGTTAGCATCTCCTATCAACAACACTCTGTATGGATTCAAGAATTGGAGGTTGGCTAAACACAATGTACATAGAATAGAGCCAGACGCACCGGAAGAAACCTCGCAACATTGACTAACCCTTAGTGCTGGCCAACTGGGGAACTGAGAGCCAGAATAAAAACATGTGCCTCTGCATATGACTCTCTAAACAGAGTCATTATGCTTGAATGTTCGAGCATTTGAGGTGACAGCATGTCATTGAATTGGTGGAGCATTTAGAATCTGCAGAACTCGATAGATTTGGGATCTTGAGAGTGATGGCGGAGTTGCAAGGGTTCATACTGAGTTTGTAATAATTGAGGAGAAATATTAATCTCCAGATGTGGCATATCCACCGGAAGAACATACGAAATGTCACTATAGTTTATTGTATTAGGATGCTGCAACTACTTTAGTGGTCGATTATGCATTATCGTAAGTAGAACTTCCCTTTTATGCCTTCATGTGGGCCGTATCTGCAGAATATCTGTCACAACAATGTTCAGTTAATAGAGGAGAGAGAGACTTTGGTAAACCAAGGAGAGATACAGGTGAAGAGAAATAATTTTAAGATACGATGGATGATTCAGGGGTAATCATATTGATTCAAGCACTTGGCGATGCCATGTTTGCTAACAAATGGGTCATGAATACTCACTCACATTCTGATTTTGCACCTAATATCTAGTAAGTTGCACACCATTAAATCACATATTCATTGTAACTCTCACCGCTACAATGTTGAATTCAATTAATGTATGTGTAGAAAGCAATATGCTACAATGGTATGAATGCTTAGTGAGAGGTCATCTCACAGCGGGCAGAGGAATGATGATTGCATGCATATGCATACAGTTCTGGAAATTGAGGTGCACCGAAGTTTAAATGGTTATGCTTGGTTTCAATGGCTGGGGATTGCTGGCTTACTCTGTCAGTTAAATGTACTCTTTGTAGCTGTCTTCTCATATCTCGAGCTTTCAAGATTCTCTCTCCCAAAGATTCTCTTGATGGAAATCGGTTCACATAATCTATTTTCAGATATGAGTTTTAGCTGCGCAAACATCCAAGTTAGTCAGAAATGAGTTAATTCCGCATTCAAAGCATTGAAACCTTAGACCCCATTGAGTAAGTATGGTACATGGGTGAGCGGAAGTTGCCGGCCATCTTGCAGAGTCGCTGAACAGAATCTGTCTTTTGAGATTCTCGCTCTGCAGCTTGTGCTCTTTTGACAGTGCCTGAACATGCAGAAGCTATTGTAGGATTTGGAAGCATAGGTCCAAGCATACTGCTTAGTCAATATCGAATGATGTGGGTTACTAATTGGCTTGGTTTGTCCATTTAAGGTTTAGTTGTACAGGGCTACCTTCGTTCAACGGACAAGTTGACATGGAGCTGACTCTTCGAGGCATTTCAGCGGTGACCTTCATATCCAAATCAATTATACATTGATATATCAGCAGAGCCAGAGCGGAATGACTCCCCTTCACCAAAACATGAAGTGTCTTGATTGATTACAATTTGTGTGCACTGCGTCCACTGATTCAAAGTGAAAGATCACATGATGAGAATGAAGTGTCGCTCTCTAGGTGTGCCTGGGCCGGAATGATACATCCATAATGAGTTGGAGCTTGTCAAAGTTGGCTTCAGATAAATCCAAGAACATCATTATGGACTGGATGGGAGATTTTAGTTGTGCCAGAACTACAATCAGAGGCCAGGAAACACCCGGCAGGGAGAGATGCAGCTTAGCTATGAATACCAGAGCTGTGTCTCAGTATCCGACACTCTGCGATGCAGATTTTAGGTCTGCCTGAACTTCAAAGATATGCCAGCAAAAGCTGCAACTTTGCTACAAATAAGTGAGCCAATGTCTTATATTCTGCCAGAATTACGCAATATCACCTAGACCGACTTTATTACCACTGTGATTGGCAAATATGCAGTGATCGATCAGTCATATGGATATGGACTCGACCATTTCCGGTGCACCTGGACTTCAATCAAATGCATGCAAAAGTTGCCAGTTTGCGTCAAATAAGCAAGCCATGTCTCATATTCTGACCGAATTACTCAATATCACCAAGAGTGTCTTAGTGCCAAATGGGATTGACAAATGTGCTGTGGTGGAACTGTCATAACATGACTCAAGGAATATGCAGAGGATTCTCTGGCGCACCTGAATATCGATCATTTGACAGCAAATTCTGTGGCATTGCTACATATCTGCAAGCCGTTATCTCGTATTCTGACACTGCAACTCAATACCGCCTCACCTGACATTACTGCCAAATGGGATGGCAAATATGCAGGGTTTAATCTGTCATCACGAGATGTATGACAGATCCCGAGGATTCCATGGTGTACCATAAAGTAGTTGAATTATACTATTTTCCATTCCTTTGACTTCAAAATGCATACATGGCCTCAGGCTTCCAGTACACCACAAATTCGCACCGGACCAATGATTAGAAACCCTTTACTGCATTATGCTCAATATTCAACCTATGCCATTCATCGTGAGATAGGCCAGCCGGGAACGTATAATGTAGCGTATCAATTGACTTCATCACATAGTCGTTTTCAGTTAATAATCAAGAACACGAATGAAATTCACCTGAAACAATTCCACAATCAGATCTTCAATTCGCTTCAAAATGACACCACAAAAGGATTTATCTATGCAATATAGTGTGCCATACAACGACCGTTTTGACCATGTGTATCAGGGAAGATTTTGTTGGGTGACTGACTAACGACGCATACCTTGATGAATCGTCTTAACAATCTAAGATGATGGTTCATCAGACTGCAATCTGTCTCCATTCTCTGTCAGCTGCTTCGTATGGTCCTCACGAGACTCTAGAATCCAGTAAATCATCGTCCTTGTGATATTCAGTCGACTCATGAAGCCATGCAGGACTCTGATTTGCGCAACTCCAGAGAGCTGGTGCAGATCACTCGTGCGGTTATCATAGCCACCAGGACCTGTATTGAGTAACCATCTGTGTGGTACTCGGTTTTGCCCTAGCCAGACAACTCGTGCAAACGCCTGCCGCTGCTCATTCAATACCCAGAACATCTGAGTTAGTACTGCATGGTTTGCTGCCATAAGAATTAGGCCTGTCCCGCCCACTTTGGGTGTGGTTATCAATACAGAGGGCTTTGGTGAATCCTGGAATTTGAGCTGCATTTCTGTGCATTCATCGTTGCCCATTTCTGCATACATATGGAATATATCCACATTATCCACAACATACATTGTTAGCCACTACTTCAAATGATGAACTTGGCCAGGAAGAGGACAAAATAGCACCGCCTGTTGTGGAGGAGGTGCACCGGGGAGTGCATTTTCATTTCCGTCCTGTTCCGGAAGGAGCACCTCTCTTGATTCGTCGTGCTGGTCAAATCCGGGAAACTCCGCAAGGTCTTTGACAAGCATTGGCAGAATTGTCTCTCTCAGCCATCGGAAAATCGGAGAATCCACCCAAGTATCAAGTGGCCATTCATCATACCATAGTCCAGAAACGTCATTGCGATCCTCTGTGTCTCCTAGTACTAACAAGAAACATGGCAGTCACCATCAATGAACCCTCCATGCTCCTGCAGCACCCCGCGAAGTGTATCACTCTACAAGTGTCATCAGTTTCGCTTGCTCCTGCTGAGTCCAATCAAGATCGATCAGGTGTGCTTTCTCCTTCAGTATCTGAACGAGTGGTTTTCCATTGGCTAGTTTCAATTCTGACCACCTATTTATTGTCCATTGCTTTGCAATCTGTATCATCTGGTGCGCCACATCCTTTTCAGTATCTTCGTGTTCAGTCGAGATAGTATGCATCAAAATGTTCACAGCGGAATACAATGCCTCAACACCAAGCTTTTTCATGACAGTATCATCCTCAGGATCTTTCACGCGCATCTGAAAACCGCCATATCATCTGAAAACACCAGTCATAAAGTGAATGGAATCCCATGTAGCTGTGAGTTGAAGTTTGAATCCAATTTTCGTATTCATCTCAATCTGCCAACCCACACTGTTCTTTGTCTTGTACCGATGGGACTCATCTAAACTCCCAAAACTCCAAGCACAGTAGGCGAGTTGGCCATTGGTTGATAGTTTCCCTCTGGATGTTAAGGTAACATATGATGCAAGGTGGATATTCCTTCGGATCTCCGGCTCATCAATACTGGTAATCAGATTCTCAGGGGTGAGATTGGCATTTTCGGCATGCAACAAGTTGACAAGTTTGAAATTGGTTCCATGTGTTATCTCATCGATGACAGTTTTGAATTTCTCTGCCACTACCGGCATTGTCACCACCAGGATAGGTTCAAGGGCTGATACATGTGCTGGATGGCCATGAGGTGGTGTTGTCTGGATCTCCAACAGGGGGAGTGGCACAGAATTCAATCTCTGGAGCGGATACTGCACCCGCTCTTCAGCGACAATGCCGGGAAAGTCATTCTGCGCCAAAATCACCCACTCTTCAAGCGTATTCCCCCATAAAACATACAGTGGCAACCCCATTACGACTATCTCAGTTACCAATTTGGATATCATTGCCTCTGCAACCGAGCTGCAAGTCTTTCCAAGACCCATTTCATCTGCCACCAGAGCTCCTGGCATATTTGCATCCCAAACCCACCTCCTCACAATGAACCAGATGGCCTAAACCTACTGTGCCAGAAACTTAGTTCTGGGGAGATCAGGAATTGAATCCTGATGGCCTGGAACCCGGTCATCTGGTGATTGACGAATCGGATGGGCATTCAGTAGCCTGACTTCCTCATCTAGACACTAATGTCCACATTTGTTGTTGAATGTACTGAGACCCGTATTCAATACTGAACTGGTATTTGCTGGATCGAGGACCTCCTCACTATCCTCCACTTGCTCCTGAACCTCCCTTGAACTGTTGTCTGCTGTCTTTTCATCTCCAATGATCTCTTTCAGTTGCTCCGATGTAAGCTGGGCAGATGCGCTTAAATTCCGGCACACCTGAAATTCATTGCCATGTTAGGTATTTGACAAACAAGAAACCATTGGAACAAATATATATGGATGCAATACAATCAATTCTATTCTTTCAATCCAAACTTTCATTAATACAAGTATCATTCTTTGTCCCACCATCATCCTCTCTCTCCTCTCTTCCACCCTTTTCGGAACCTTCCAAAGTCTTTGTTTAATAATTAGCAGTTGCGCACATCTAGCTTTAACACGGCCTGCGGGGATAACCTTTGTCAGTCTAATTATGTGCTCGCCAAACTCCTTCTCTGTGCCTCTTTGAATTTCGAGCAAAAATATTTTCGGATTGTGTCCTAGTTTCGACTTGAAACCCTTTGAAAGGCAACAGTTGTTACAAATCTGGCCATATATGGGGTTCATTATCATTTCCCCATTTGTATATAATCCCATATACTCTTCCTCCAAGTCGTCCTGCTCTAAGGTGCACTTGAACAACGATGTCATAATGTATGGCTCTTTGTGACCTCAATTTTTGTCGATGAAATCAATCAGCATCTCTCAGTGCCTCACATTTATCTGCAAGGCTTGGAGTTGTTTGGGGGCTAGAACCATATCGTTGCCATTCAACACCCAGCAAATCACAATCATGAACGTTGTATTTGGCAACTACGGGAGGTTACTTCTCGCCTTTTTACTCGCACCCTTTCCAAAATCTGTCGCCGGTCGCTTGTTGGCTCGCCTTCCGTTTTTCCTCACCTCCTGAATTCACTTGCACTTTTCTCCAAAAGCATCTCCTCCCATTGCCGGCGAATCCATTCAGCATTATCGAAATGATCCAATGGCAGCCAGGTCTCGAATGTCTCCAAAAGATTTGCCACAGCCAATTCCTTGGGTAGGGGTCCATCAAGAACCTGTTTCAATCGGTTCTGCCCCCGAATTATCGACTGATGGTCTTTCTCGATAAACCCAGCTGCCCAACTTTCTTCCACTTGTTGAACACACGATAGTTGGCCTGCCCCATCCCTTTGGCAAATTGCCTCAAGTAGAATTCGGTTTGCCTCAGGCTGAGTAGTGGTTTGCCTTCGGCAGCGCCCAAGTCTGACGAATCGTCGCGCTCACCACCTGCATCATAATTGTCAAAGGACATTTCCGGCAATGGGAGCAATTCTGCAATGCTTGTAACATCTGTTTTCTGTGGTTCTGCTGGCAGCTGGAATTGTTGCTTTGGGAGGCTAATCAGGGGTCTCCTAGGTGCGCCTGAAGGAGGTTCAGGTGGAGGATTAGAGCTGGACGATGTTGGCTGATTGACTGGATGGGTTTCCGGTGGTCCTGGAGGTACTCTCGGTGCACCTGGAGTTGATGACCCTTGTCCTGAAATCTGCAGAGGGGGGAACCTTTGAGACCTACCATAACCACCTTGGTGCAGGTCATATCCTTGACACAGTGGCCCATTACATGGATATACTTGGCTTGCGCTGGTGGTTGTTTGCGAACTGTGTGTCATGTTGAATGGAGAGTGCTGATTTAACTGCTGAGTGCCTGGAAATGGTTACTGTGAAGGTGGGTGACCATACCCACGTGGCGGTTGATATTGATTGGTTTGTTTCCCAAACCAACTGTCTTTGCCAGTGGGAGTTCATGAACTGTTTTCCAATGATTCTGAATTGTCTTCATGGCGTTGTTGCGTGCTAAATAGGGCACCTTGACATACCATGTACACTAGCTGCGGTGGAGATCTGTTCGTTGACATGTTCTGTGAACAATGATGGATGTAAACAACTATAGATGCAAGAAGTGGTATTGAATAAATCGGAGTATGGTAAAGTAAATTGCAGGTAGCAGTGACCTTCGGCGGAATGAAGGGCTTCTTATATCCCATTCTGTTGTCACCATCTGTGGTGTTTCACTCCACCTTTGATCCATGAATCCAACACAGCTGAGAAAAAGAAACCTTAATCTCACACATCCTGCCTTTCTTTGTTATATGCTCGAATCCATATACTAGGATATTGGATAGGTGCTCACCTGTGTACGCTTCCATAACTTTGCAGACCATAGAAAGAAAATGATATGATATCTCCATGAACCCAACAAGAACTATATCCAGTGTGCAGGTTAGCACATCTAGGAATATTACACATAGGTTGTGTCAGTACGACCTTGCAACCTCACTCAATAGGAGGCCTGTGAGTCGAGCGGCAACAGTGCTTGCTTCCTATTGAGCTCCTTGTATAAACCTCATTGTTCTCCTCAGGATTAATGCTACAGTCAGGGATCGTTACTGAAGCAACCATCGTATCAGTTCTGGATGATAATTGCGCTGGTATAGAGCTAGCTAGGAAGCTCACCTACTCATTGTAGTAAGACAATCTACTTTCATTATGAGATGCTCGGAGACTCAAGCGTATGTATAACCTCACAATGCCGCAATGATGTAAGTATATATAAGGCTCAACATTGCGATTGCACCGATGATAAACAAAACCACCTCTTCTCTGCTAATGACTTTCAACAGATGATCTGTATGATTATTGTGCCGGGATATGATATTATATATCCTGCTTTATGAAGAAAGCTGTTTGCAAGGGGACTTTATGTTACCCCGCATTTGGTGGGGTGCAATGCGGCTGTGATACGCTAACATCAGTTAGCTCGCTTTCAAACTAATATCCCTGAGGCTCTAAATCACCCCCTAAAGCATAATCGAAATTCATCAGAATACGTGTTCACTGACCATTCCTCAATTACGGTTAACACTCGTCAGAAACATATAACGTGCTGTATCTGCAAAAAGAAATTATTCGAGGAGAACTGACTTGAGGCTCACTATCAACAATGTCACCCAATATCTCTGAATGAACCGCTATTAACTGACGGGATTGTACCTCCTGCAGGCTGGGATCGACCCGAGCCATCGTTGTGAGACATAAGTAAGTGCACCTGAATGGCCATCCATGAGCTTAGTTAACTACTTCATCCACCCATAGACATTGTACCTGGTGCACCACCACCTGAGGATACTCCCAACGATGAAACTATACACTCCCAGAAGCCCAATCTGACATGTACCCCTGATCCAACAAAGACGAAGGCTCATAGGCATGTAGTTGGGGTGGATAATGTGTGGGGGAAAGTGTATGGTAAAGCAACTGGATTGTACAACAAGCATTGCAAATACTCAGAACAATGGAATCTATGGCATCATTTTCAGTCAGCACACGACTTTCAACAGGCTCAATCATTTAGCAAGCAAACCAAAACGTGGATAGATCAACATCTGGGGCGTGGACTGGAAAACTGCAAAATGGAATCATTCCAATCAGCAGATGCCCTGCAAAAGCTCCTCTCTCCACTTGATTTTGGGGTTGGTGATGATTGTTGGATTGAGGATAATTTACATATCTTCGGAACATTATACTACAGGGATATTTTCAACTGTATTCAGTTCCTTTTGGCACATCTGCCATTTCAGGTGCACCTCAATTTGGAAATAGTGTACGTCGTAGATTCAGAAAATCACCGAATATACAGCGTGATGAATACTGGTGATTGGTGGTGGGATTTGCAAGATGAACTTCCTGCTGGAGCGATGGTTGTGCCAGTCATTGGTGCATCCGACAAGACTCACTTGACCAATTTTTGGGGTGATCTGCATGCCTTGCCGCTGTATCTCACAATTGGTACTATTTGAAATGATATCTGCTGCAGCCCATAAAAGCGGACCGGGATTCTTGTTGGGTTGATCCCCTGTCCCCCAAAAGGTGTCAAAAATACTGACAACGCATGGAAATCTGTGGTTGGAGCCGTGCTGTCCCCACTCTGGCATCTTGACATAACTGCGCCTGGCTTGAAATGGAATTTTGCTGCTGGATTCCAGAGACAATGTTATCCTCTTTTGGCGGCCTGGGTGGAGGATTATCCAGAACAAGTGATGATTGCTGAAGTCTCATATGGCTCATGCCCGATGTGTGAAATTCCTAAAGATGCACCGATTGGACAATCCACTATTCAACTACTCAATCACCCACGAGATTAGGATGTTTACTTGTAGCTTCTGGATGAACCCAATATCGATGTTCTGCTCTCTCTTGATGATCATCCAATCCGCAACGTGTTTTGGCACTATCTTCTCTGCAATGTATATCGGCTTTGGCAGCCTGATGAATTGCATCAGCTGCTCCTCGGTTTTGTTCAAGGCTTATTGCACTTGGTGATCGAATACATGAAAAGCAGAAATGTGAAGGATCAATGTCACAATCAATTCACAGCGGTACCATGATATCCGGGCCTCCAGCGCATCTCTAAACCATTCAATTCGATGAAAATCAGCTCCTGGCAGGGTAAAGAGATGCAGGGCATGATCAGAACGCTAACAGTGAATTGCATTCCAATTCTTGACTGCCCCAAGGATAACCGGAAAACTCCGGCAGAAACAGCCTCTGATGAAAATGTGATGTGAGCAGTGTGGGTATTATGTGAATTCTCTCTACATGTCGGCCAACAAAATCACTCTGATCTAACCCTCACAGCCGTAGATGATGCGCTGACGGGATTTTGCAAGAAGAAGAATCCAGTTCGAAAACAGAAAATATCGAAGTCTGCAAAGGCCCAAGTGGATGACCCTGTGGCAAGAGAATCCCATCAGTTACATGCACAAATGATTCAGAAAATCCGTGCTGCACTTGAGGTTCAGGCGTACTGGGCTGAAATGGTTACAACCACAAGGCGAACGCAATTTCAGGTGTGCCTGAATAGAGCCCGACATGCGGCAACCACATGGTCAAATGCTGATTGGCAGAGTGCAATCGAGCAATTGAAGCGAGAAAACCATCAGGTGACACCTGTTAAACGCAAGTTTTTCAAAGGATTATTCCAACATCATAAGTGACAACAATTGCAGGAAGTTGGAACTAAAGCAACCGGTCCCAGAAGCACATTTGGCAAAAAACTTCCTCAGATGAAGACTGCTGCAGAACAAGAGGTTTATGGGATGGCAAACAAGACCGCTGACAAGCGTGTGGAATTTCGGGTCAGTCTATCCGATGATCAGACTGAAGCCGCCTCGTGGAGTATCGCTGATATCGACCTCATTCGGAATCAGCTGGAGAGAGAGATTTATTGTATCACTTCAAAAGACAAGATGCGTTTCAAGAAGGAATTGTCCATCCAGTTGCTCGAATTTGAAGCTTGGGGGCAGGAAATTGGTGTTTGGATGCTCCAGAAAACCATCGAACAGAGCATAGTCCATTTCGGATGTCCAAAGATGCATCTTGTGAGCCATATATCCGACTCAATTGGGCGAATGGGTTCTGGCGACAATTTCCCAAACCGATATTTGTGAACGGCTACCTATCGCCAATGTGAAAGAGGTATATTGATCTACAAATAAAGATAATTACACTCAACAGATGCTCAAGAACAATGACCGGTATACTGGTCTTGACTATATGGAGGAGACGCTGTCTCATCTTGCCCTCCAAGGCTGGTACGATATTGACTCATTAAAAGTTTTCAACATACTATCCACATCTGACCAACGGCAAAATACCCGCAAAGCCAATCTTTTACTAGGTCAGCATTGTCAGGAAGTGCTATTTTTCCGCCCCATATCACAACAGGTACATCATGTGAGAGAAACCCATGTCCGCAGTGTATGCAGGAGTATCAAATAAACCTCAGTCAGTGATGCATCAAAAGATTTCGGAATTCCCAACATTGGTCAGCAATTCTGTGCACAAATTGAACAGGACTGGGTACATCAGGTTTGTGCACTGGTCCTCGGAAATGGTCAGAATCTATTCATAGACAGTAGATTTAATAAATTTCACAATGGGCTGTTGTACTACGGTCAACCACTTCACTGCCCTACATCTGTTGAGCGTCTGGGAATCGATTGCAAGCTAGAATATATGGATGCCAACCAAGGGATCATGCCTGAATCTCATAACATCTGGGTCCAATATACAGACAGTAAGCTCGATAACACCTTCCAAGCCCGTGTTCCATCTTTTCATGTATTATATATTAGCTGGACTCCACAGAATCAGAGTCTCCAATTTCTGTAGCGCCTGCCTGCCGGAAAAAGTCTACTGACCATTTCTAAGCGGTGCAAGAAGACTGAACAATGGATATTATGTCCTCAAGTACCAGAATATGCGGTGGTAATTGCAACAAAGTGCAAAGATCTGCATGGTAGGGATGATTGTGTTGACGGATTCATCCGGGTTGTCCAACAGACTCATCAGATGCATATTGTACCTGTCGGAGCAATTGTTTGACCGGGACATTCGTTGCAAGAGAATACTGCATCTGATACAATCGATAGTGTATGGATTGTAAATAATCATGTGGATTTAGATACCTACTGGACTGTATTTTAAACTTACATGCCTGGATCAAGGTATGCAGGACGAAGATTGTTACTCAAATTGTACTATTTTGGTTCAACAGTATAAACATCTCTCCCGGAGAGTATGCCTTCAAGTTCGAGGTGCACCGAAATAGTCTTGGAGACGCGGCCAATACTCCCAATACCCTCAATACCTCCAAAATTTGCACATTCTAAAAGTTTGATTTTGTAGCATTTTGAAGTTATCAATACACTCTTGAGGATATTCTTGGATTCTATTCCACAACTTCCGGAGTATCGAAGAGCCCTGGGGACGTAGTCTCATACCACCTGAGAGCAAATCGTGTTACATTCAGCCTATCTGGGAGCATGTGGAAGCATCTGGAAGCATCAGTGTGGCAATTCCGAGTTGCAGAGTTGTTCAGTTGTAACTTCCAAACCATTTTACACTTTGCTGATGTGCTTTTCCTTTCTACACACTTTCTTGATCCTTTCCGGAAGTTGCTATTGTTTAGAAGGTGGGACAAAGGAATGGATATCAATCAGGTGGACGAGACATCCTATACTACACAATTCCAGGACCCCCTTCTGAAGTATGTGGAGAATGAATAATGGGCCAAACATCGATGCGTGCCAGTCAATTAACTCCAAAGCTTACTAAACAGCAATCCAATCTCCTCTGCAATGGCTTCAGAATCTTTTCAATAATCCTTTGATCCATATGATTTGTCCAGCGATGATGAAGAATACTTGACGCCTAACAATGTGGCTGAGACGACACCCAGACAAAGTCATCGCGCTGCACGCTGATTGAACACTGCCAAACTGTATTTGAATTCTCCGCCTGAAGCACCAAAGAACTGGGAGCAAAGCAATCCAAATCTCAATGATTACTACTCCAACGCAATGGAGTTTAGCAGTATATTTTGCATACTGGACATGACTGACTGGTGGCCTCAACAGGAGGAAACACATGCAAAGTACGCCATTCAGTCCAATGCGGTGCGCGACATATTCTCTATCATACCACATGTTTTCAGAGTGGAAGCCAGTTTTTCCCTTCGCTAAGATGTTATCGACTGGAGGCAGTTCAAAACCCGAAGTGAAACCCTTCGCAGAAATGTTGTTGTAAAATTGTTCACTTGAGGCAATAACGGCATTTTGGTAGGCACAGACCCAGAAATGGATAACACAAACACGGAAAATGACTCAGAAATGACGAAAGAAGCCAAGGAAAGGACGCTGCACTGAATGGCCAAAGTTCACAAATTTTTGGAGATGTTGCAGGGCAGCCAAAACCTATGTAATATACAGAAGGAATCGTGCCCTCAAAATGACCAGATGACCGATGTGGGATATATTTCGGACATTGAAGATATTGTCAAAGCATCCTGGTTACTCTGTCATCATGAGTGTGCAGCAGCATTCAAATTGGCAGAAAGATCTCCTTTCGTACCACCTTTTTTTTGCCAAGCACCTTTCTGGAAGACAAACTCAGATCTTAAATGTCCGCCGAATCATAAGAATCAACCATCATCCATTTGAAAGTGACAAGGATCGCACACCTGAATGCATTTAGGACATTGACTATTGGCTTAACTGGAATGGGGACTGAGATAATCCAAATGTCAGTGAAGCTTATTGCATGGTGGGCGTTGAATCTGATCAGGAACAAGGAAATAGCGTTGAGGCTCCGGAATTCCCGGAGCACTGGGATGTGAGTGCCGTGCCATATGTTCCTGGATTGATTCACCCCACACGACAGTCAAAGAGATATGCTAAAAGAGTGTTGGTGACGGTCAATGCAATCGAAACGAGAAGGAACCAGGGAGTGATGCTCAAGTAGTGCAGAATGCGTTTATGTTTCCCCAGCTTCTTTATGTATCTAGACTGAGTGTTTAAGTTAGAGATATATTATGCAGGAATGGTGAGCAGAAGGTTGTGAATATTGGTTGATAAACAGATGTATAGCAGGCGCAATGAAGCTTTTGGCAAGACACATAAATTTTTGTCTGGTGCAGGCAAACTGTACTAGAATGTTACTATGCTCGGCTTTTGCACAGGTCAACATCGCAATCTGGCAGAAAGACTACCAATAAGTTCAAATCATGATGATAACTACTGTCGATGGCAGCAGATATTGAATGGACAGTACAGTCAAATGAGTGGCAACGGAGCGTCAATGATTCTTTGTCTTGTAACTCGGGTAATTAGTCAGTGACTTGGCCATTTTGATGCATACTGAATGTATTGGCTACCTTTATAAGCCAAAAAGAAAGCAACACGCTCCCTGCCTGATCATAAAAATGAGCGTCAACGGAGCGTCAATTATTTTTGGCCTTGAATCATGGTTAATCAAAGCGCAATGTGGCCATTAATGGCTATATATAAAGTTGTGACTGGTTTGACTGGCTAACACGCTCATTATCACTGAATTGAAGCATTGAAAATGATCTAAATTGTGGTTGTCCAGGAGGTTGTCGCGGGAACATTGCTTGTTATCTGCCTATAAAGGCTGCCAATTCCCGGTATATAGATGTCTGCGATCTTTCACCAATTGGATTACTGAAGATGCAAGAGCAAAAATTGTTGAAGCTCCATTGACACTCATTTTCAGAATGGGGCAGGCAGTGTATCACTTTCTCTTTTGCTTATAAAGGCAGCCTATACATCATTTATGAATGTCTGCATCTAATTGCCACTCATATGATTCAAGATGCAAGACCAAAAATCATTAACTCACCATGGACTCTCATTTTGAGAATGGGGCAGAGAGAGTTTCACACTTGTTTTTTATTATAAAGGTGGCCAATACATCAGAAATGGAGAACGACATACCAATGTCAATATTTTGCGTTTATCAATAGGATATCTGAATACGACCAGAAATAGAAATCCCTGAAAATCAGAACAGCAGAATACAACTGATGGGGCTACCCAAACCTGGCTGAACCTGCAGGTTGACGGGTACGGGTCGTGGTTTGGCCTGCGAAAATTAATGTTAGCAATGGTTCAGGGTAACCCGCCAGCGGTCCGGGTTTGGACAGTAAAAACGAGTTGCTTGTGTTCCACACCAGTCCCAAAACCCGACCCGCTGATACTTCACGGACCTATCCCAGACCCATTCATATAAACCGGCGGGTTTCGCCGGGTTTGCATAAACCCAGCGGCTAAAATCTCAGGATCTGTGTTTCGGGTTTCACATGTATGGTCACATTCAGATATGCTACTATTCATCACAAAATATTTACACAGGTTCATTACAGTTCATTTTCGAAGTATTAGCCGCCTTGATATACAAAACACACAGACTCACGGGCCCAACCACATCCTGAAAATGAGCACCAACAGAACGTCAACAGAGTGTCAACGATTTGTGGTCTTGCATCTTCGGTAATATGAGTGGTGCTTGATCACAAGCATCCATAAAGAAGGATATTGCAGCCCGTATAGGAAGAGATGTACAGGATATTCTAGCCACACCCTCCGGGACAGTAACAACTTATTTCGTTTACAGAGCTACCACTAAGTATTCTTGATCCTTTTAGCTTATAATGAGAGTCAAAACAATGTATATATACAATAACCGCTACATCGTGCTGTGATTAACTATGATGGAAGGCCAACAATCGTTGACACTCTGTTGAGGTTAATTTTGAACCTGGGGCAGGAAGCATTTCACTTTCACTTTTGCCTATAAAGGCGACCAATAATCAGTTTATGACAATGTGCAACCTGTTGCACCCCAGATTACCCATGATACCTGATCAACAATTGTTGACGCTCCATTGACACTCATTTTGATGATGTGGCAGGGAGTGTATTGCAATCTGTTTTGCCTATAAAGGCAGCCAAAAATTCCTGTATGACTGGATACAGCCTATGGGAGGTGTGATTTCCGAGGACGCATCACCAATAATTGTTGCCTCTCCATTGGCGCTCATTTTCATGATGGGGCAGGGAGGGTATTGCAATCTGTTATACCTATGAAGGCATCCAGAAATTACTTTATGGCTGACTACAACCTAGCGGAGGTGTGATTTCCCAGGATGCATGACCAAAAATTGTTAATGCTCCGTTGATGCTCATTTTCATGATGGGGTAGGGAGGGTATTGCAATCTGTTTTGCCTATAAAGGTAGCCATAAATTAGTTTATGACTGACTACAATCTATTGGAGGTGTGATTTCCCAGGACGCATGACCAAAAATTGTTGGCGCTCTGTTGACGCCGTTTTGCCATGGTTGTATCCACAATATGCAATCATTTAATTAGGCACACTCCATCATTCACAATGTTTTGGCTGCCTTTCTGGAGTTTTCATTTACTTTCTTCTTGATTACTTCGTTGTTCTTTAATAACACATAGATATATATAATAATAATGGTGAAAATCCCGTGCCTTTCAGTGAATGCTCATCATTAGTTGCACGATCGCTTAATCCGCTGCTCTTGTCTTCAAACTGAATGTTAGCTACGTTACCACACCACAAATACTGTCCTAACCATCATCAGTCTGAATATCTAGATCAAAATCGGTATCGTACTGGGTATCCTCATCATCATTAAGACATTCAGCACAGGGTAGAGCTGAATGCGAATATGTATATCGGACTGGCAAATTGTCGATTTGAGAAGGATGAGCTCCGGATGTGTGACCAGTTGGGGGGGGTGGTGTGCCGCGCAGAGGTGGAGTCGGCTCTGGAGTCTGCTCTCTGCATCTGGCGGGTGGAGGTGTACCTGTTCCTTTGTGTCACCAGGGTGGCTGCGGATTCTCTGCGGTGCCATTAGGGCAAGAATGGCCGCCGGACTTTTGGTTTTGACGAAGCATTGCCGGGTGTCATTGTATCACAGCCTTCACCTTTTTATGCACAGGAAACTCAACACCCCGCTTCTCTTCTCTGACCTTGGCGCATGGTTTCTTAATGAGATATTTCCTATCGTCTATTGCGGTGCTCGAACATCATTCATTGGCCATTGTGGCTATATTCGACACCAGGCGCATGTCGGACTGTTCCAGCTGTACCCGAATTCCTTGCCTTGCCATAGTTGCAGACATGTTGAAACCTACAAGAGAATCGTTGCTGCTTCTAACAATGAAATTCGGCTGTTACCTCCACCATATATGCGTCTGTAGCTTCCTCCAAACTGATTAAAGCCTGTTTCATCCACTGACAGGGATGCTTATCATGAAATTCATTTGCGAAAATCCCAGAGCTAACAACATCATGTTGTTCAATTTCGCAGACTTGGCGGATTAATGCCTTGATCGACCAAGGAGGTTTACAGTTGCGGGCAGTAGTAATTTCGTTACCTAGCTCTCTACGGACACCCGCTGTTCATTATATGGTTAATTGACCTCTGTTTCCCTCAATATAGATATACTCACATCCAACTGCATGCTGCTTCGTATTTTAGCTGCTTCCAGTCGTGCTGACAATTTTGAAATATGCATCCCGGGTCATATGTTTGGTGGCTGCATTGGCACTGGCGTCACATTCAACACACGTCTGTCTTCACTGTTGTTGTGTCAGAAGAATGTGTATGTTCGATGAAGCGCCCACCAATCGGCCAATAGTCGATCCGTTCTTCCCTGGCGAAGGTGGTCGTGTATCCATGATGTGTTGCTGCGGAATAGGAGACGACGATGGTAATGAGAGGAAGTGGGAAGCCCTGAGGACTATATAGTCAGCATCTTGTCAGAATGGAATGAGTAGCAGCCAACATGATTGTTATGCGCAAGATGAATCCTGCTGAGTCCAGCTGCAACTTGCAGGGGTTTCCCACCGCCCCGCAATTTGCAAAAAGTAGGTCTAATGATGTTTGTTTGGTAAGAAGGATACATTGTGTTGCACAACCACCAGAATCGCCTAATCGCTAGATATTAATAGGATGTAGTTCGAGGGAAAGAACCTGTGCTGATGTTTGTCTCAAATCATCCCCGGGATATTACATGAAAATGACACTAACAATCAGGTCATGTTGTATAGTTAGCGTCACTATTCCTGATTTATTACTAGTCAAGAAGAAGATTTTGCTTTATTCAAGATAAGTAAATGTACCAACCATGACATAAAAGACACAGCTTACCTCCATATTGTCCATAACTTACAATATCCAACATCTCGCCTAACAACAAGGTCCACGTGAAATACAATGGTCAATGGTCCGAAAATGAACTTTTCGTCACTTCCGGCTGGCAGAAACAGCAAATCAACAACATGGTCAACCCAACGATGTCAACCATCGAATGAAGGCAAGAGCGGCTTCGAGGCAGAGAGAGTCCGACCCCTTGGGGCCCTGCACAGCGTGAGATACAACAAGAAGCTTGCGGCAGAGAAACGACGAGAAACACACTTCATAAGCAATGAAGACCAAGAGAAATAGATTGAGGATAATGTTGAAAGAGAAACTGTTGGGGCAAGAGAGCAAGGTGAAGACGCAGAGGCAGCGGTTCAGCAAGAGCAGGACAATGTAACGCATGCTGAAATTGCAGGATTGACGTCCAAAAAGCCGGAAAAGACGATTGAGGAGATGCTGGTTGCTATTGGAGACAGTCTGAGTGATCTTGTGAGTTCCGATGATGGAGAGAATGGGGAAGATGAGGATAATGATGTGAGTGGGCAGTGAAAGCTGAGCGAAGTTGACGAACCCGGATGGGTGATAGGCACAATCAATAAAACGGTACAGCAGCGCATGGATAGGTTTCGGCAGAAGCAGATGAAGCTCGACGAATTGACTCAACTGGGATGGCAGGATGCAGCCGACTACTTCTGTGAACGAGATGATATGTACGGCACATCTCACTTGAGGGTTCCAGCAGTCGTTCAGCCACAAACGAACGATGACGCTCTGCTGCCTCCACCGACAACATTTGGAGAGCTTATGGAGAGTCTGGACATTGTCCCCGGAATATCGCAAACGACGCAAGGGACTTCTTGACCAAGAAGTAGTCATATCAGGATAGGTTAGGTGAAGCCAGAGTAAGAATTGAGCATACCTAGTGGTCAGCCAGCTGCGGAGCCAGATTCGTCAATGTTGCTGAAAGCGAAGCCAGTTGAACCAGTAAGCTTTTACCCCTGCATATAGCCTCCAGCTAATTACCATATATATAGTAGATTCCAACAAAGAGATGGTGATGGCTCCTGCATCTGCGGCAGAATGCAGATGAAACTTTAATTGTTGACGTCTGATCGCAGTGAAAAGCAATTTGTTTACCAGTTTTGCTACGTGTCAGCTTTTTCTTGATTTCAGTGACCAAATTGTGTGACATGACATCAGCAACAACCCTGGTTTCCGTCTGAAACACCCGGGTGTTCCGGACGGCTCTGACGGCTCTGACGGAACCTCGTACCCTCTGACGGAGAATTACACGCTGCCTGTCGCCCAGGCGACGGGTCGAGTTGCACAGCACAGCACCTGGGAGCGTCAGCGACAAACCTGTGAGCGTCTGGGAGCACCTCGAATCACAGTAGAGCATTCTGGGAAAAACAACATCTGGGAACGCTGCTGGTGCGCCTGGAACTCATAGCTACTACTAATCGTGCAACGATTTT
>Ga0307515_10008096_pt1 | contig 20595 bp, 20 predicted proteins | sample 17_EM_MG_FD_194513 | JGI IMG/M metagenome (GOLD analysis project Ga0307515, IMG submission 194513) | Populus trichocarpa ectomycorrhiza microbial communities from riparian zone in the Pacific Northwest, United States - 17_EM | ecosystem: Host-associated > Plants > Roots > Unclassified | place...
CGGCGCCGGGCGTCGGCGTATTCAGGTACGGGAACGTGGTGAGGAAGGGTGTGGCGGCCTGGTCGACGGCGTCGTGCAGGTTGTAGGCCGTCGTGCCCAGCGGCACGTACTTCGGCTTGCACTTCTCGCCCAGGCCCAGCGCGTTGGTGTTGCCGTTGGCCATGCACAGGCCACCCATCATCGCGACCAGCGAGATGTCGACCACGTCGTCCTTCGGACGGCGGCCGTTCGGGTAACCCGCCAGGTCAGAGCCACCGGCCAGGATGTTGCCGAGCACACCCAGGCGGTTCTGCTGTGCGAACGGCACCGGCATGATGCTGGTGTTCAGGCGCAGCATTTCAGAGGCGACCACGCCCATCGGCTGGTTCACGCCCGGGATGCCGGTCAGGAAGGTCGTCGTCAGGTCGCTGCGCGGGTAGTTGGTCGGTGCGCTGTTGGGCAGCGGCAGCGCGATCTCCAGCAGCTTGGGCAGCGTCGGGTTGGTCACATAGCTCAGGAACTGGCCGTCACCACTGGGCTGCGAGCTGTTGAACTTGTCCTTGTCCTTCAGGCCGATCACCACCTCGTTGACCAGCGGCATGCCCAGGCGCGAGACCTGCACCCAGTCGCCGGCGTCCTTGTCGACCTTGTTCAGGCCCGAGCGCGGCGAAGCGTCGATGTTGTGCGTCTGGCGCACGCTGGCGGTGGTCCAGCCGCCGATCACCGGCTCGCTGCCTTGCGTCAGGCAGCTGATCGGCAGCTCCAGCGCCATCGTCGTCACGTTGTCGTCGGCAATGATGTTGGGGAACAGGCCGATCTGGTTCGGGTCGGTGATGATCTCGATCGGTGCATGCACCAGGTCGAAGATCACGCCCAGGTTGACCGCAAAGCCCTCGGCGCGCTGGCCGACGAACATCTTGCCCGGCGTCGCGCAGTTCGGGATGTTGATGTTGTAGATGTGCTTGGCGGCGTAGCCTGGGTAGTCGGGGATGGTCTTGGTGCCGATGTTGTCGGCCGGCTTGTCGAAGGTGGCCGAGCCGTTGGCGGCGTTGGTGATGGTCCAGGGTTCGCCGTGGCGGCGGTCGCCCTTCATCATGATCACGCTGTAGGTCTGCGCCACGTTCAGGTTGGCATCGGCCACGTTGGCGACCGGGCCGGCCTGGATCAACGGGATCGCGACACTCTTCTTGCCGGCGGGCAGCTCGATGCCGCGGCCGGCGTTGGCCAGCGTGTTGGTGAAGCGGAACTGGAAGCTCAGGTCTTCTTTCGCGTCGCCGTTGTTGTCGATGTGGATCTCGTACAGCGCGTTCTGGTCCATGTTGAAGTAGTTCGGCCCACCGTAGGCTGCCTGCAGCGGCTGGTAGTTGGCGATCAGCGTCACGTAGTTCGAGCGGCCGGTCTCGTAGCTGCGGAACATGTAGAAGTCGGTGCCGTCGACCTTGGGCGAGCCGGTGATGAACGGGGCCTCGCGGTGGCTGGAGGCGAGGCTGGGGCCTGCCAGCGTGGCCAGTGCCGCGGCGGCGGCCAATGGGGCCATCCGGACGAGCATTGAAGTGCGGTTCATGAAGAGGTCTCCTGAAGGAATGCGCCGGCTCAAAGTGGCGGGCGTGACCGTGCTTACGCGCTGGCCAGTGCGATCGGATGCAGCCGTGTGAACAAACCCCGTGGCCCGCTGGGTGACTTGCATCCGATCGGGGCAGCGCTGCGTACGGGGGTTGCCCGTGATTTCCGCCGCCTGTCTCGGTAAAGCCCCTGCGCCAAGCCGGGTGACAATCAGGGGATGGCTTCCGATGATCCCCAGGTCCTGCAATGGCTACCGGCGCAAGGGCGGCCCGAGCAGTTGATGCTCGTGCTGCACGGCGTTGGCGACAGTGCCGCCGGCATGGCAGCGTTGGCCGAAGCGCTGCGCCGCGCATTTCCCCAGGCCGCCGTGTTGGTGCCCGACGGCTTCGACCCCTTTGACGGCGACCCGAGCGGTGCGCTCGGTGGGCGGCAATGGTTTTCGTTGCAAGGTCTTGACGATGGCAACCGGGTGCAACGCGTGCGCCAGGTGCTGCCCAAGCTGGCCGCCTGGGTGCGGGGCACGCAGCAGGCCACCGGTGTCGGCTCGGCGGCGACCGCGCTGATCGGCTTTTCACAGGGCGCGATCTGTGCGCTCGAGCTGGCCCAGGCCGAAGACGGCCTGGCTGGCCGGGTGCTGGCCTTTGCCGGCCGCTACGCCATGCTGCCGGAACGTGCACTGCAATACACCACGTTGCACTTTTTCCACGGTGCTGACGACGGCGTGATTGCCGCCGACCACGCCCGCGCTGCGATGCAGCGTGTGGCCGAGTTACAAGGCGATGCGACCATCGACATCGTGCAAGGCGTGGGCCACGCGCTACCGGCCGCGCTGGTCGACTGCGCGATCGACCGCCTGCGCACCCACATCCCCCACCGCACCTGGGCCGCGGCGCTGGGCGCGGTGCCCGGCCTGGCCGAGCGCCAGGCCTCACGGGGTGATGACGAGCGCGACGCAGAAGACTGAGATGAACTGGTTCGACAGTGTGGGTGCTTTGCGCGCCTGGGCCGCCGCGGCGCGGCCGGTTTTCATTTGTGGCCAGGAACGCAGCGGCACGTCAGCGCTGCAACTGGCCATGTCGCAGCACCCGGCGTTGTTCGCGGTGCCGCATGTCTACGAGACCTTCATCTTCCGCGAGCCGCACAACCTGCTGGCCGACCCGCCGCGGCAGATGCTGCAAGCCTATCTGCGCGGCGCCGAGAACCTGCAACTGCTGCATGAGCGGCTGGACGGGTTGGGCGCGCAGGCTGGCGGCGACGACGCCAGCGCCCTGGACGACGACGACCTGATCCGCGCCTTCTTCGCCTTCGCCGCCCACCGTGTCTATCGTGGCCAGCGGCCGCTGGAGAAAACGCCGGCCCACGTGCACAGCCTGGCGCGCATCTTCAGCGTCTTTCCGCAGGCGCGGGTGGTGGCCTGCGTGCGCGAGCCGATCGAGGTGGTCGATTCGTACCGCCGTCGCCTGCAGCGCGAGCAGGCGCTGGGCAAGCCGCGCGAAGCCTGGGGCTGGCTCGATCAGAGCGACGAACAGCTGATCCAGCAGTTCCGCCGTGTCGACCGCGCCTTGACCGATGTGTCCAACGCGGTACCTGGCCAGGTGTTCCAGGTGCCCTACGGTTGGCTCAATGCCGACCCGGTGACCGCGATGACGGCGATCAGCGAGTTCATCGGTGAGCCCTACGATCCGGCCGTGATGTCGGCCAAGGCCGCCTGGCGCGATCGGGTCGACGAGCGGCTGGGCCGGCCGATCGGCACTGCCAGTGCCCCGCGACCCTCGACGCTGAGCGAAGAGACGCTCGCGTTGCTGCGCAAGGAGACCTGGGGCCTGACGCGGCGCTGGCGAGTGCCAGGGCCGCTGCGGCCGGATCCGGCCCCGCACGACTGACAGCTCCTTGTTTTCTCTGACCCCCTGATTCCATGCTGTTTCTGCTCTCGCCAGCCAAGACGCTGGACTATGAAAGCCCGCTGCCGCCGGTGGCCAAGCGAGCCACGCAGCCGCGCTTCGTCGACGAGGCGGCGGCGCTGATCGACGTGTTGCGTGGTCACTCAGCCGACGACATCGCCGATCTGATGAGCCTGTCCGAGAACCTGGCCCAGTTGAACGTCGACCGCTATGCCGCCTGGTCGACCTGCTTCACCAGCCGCAACAGCCGGCCGGCCGCACTGGCCTTCAACGGCGATGTCTACGAAGGCCTGCAGGCGGCCAGCCTGACCTCCGCCGACTGGACCTGGGCCCAGCGCCATGTGGTGATCCTCTCTGGCCTTTACGGCATGCTGCGGCCGCTGGACCGGCTGCAGCCTTATCGGCTGGAGATGGGCACGCGCCTGGCCTCGCCCGGCGGGGCAAAGGACCTGTACGGTTACTGGGGTGACACGCTGGCCGAAACGCTGAACGAGGCGCAAGCCGATGAACGCACGCCGATCGTCGTCAACCTGGCTTCGCAAGAGTATTCACGTGCCGCACTGCGGCCGGCGCTGCGGGCGCGGGTCATCGAGTGCGTGTTCGAAGAGTGGCACGGCGGTGAGTGGAAGGTGATCAGCTTCTTCGCCAAGCGGGCGCGGGGGCTGATGGCGCGCCATGCGATCCAGCAGCGCGCGTCAACGTTGAAAGCGCTGAAGGCCTTCGACGCCGAGGGCTACGCTTTCGACGCCGAAGCGTCGGAAGCCGACCGCTTCGTCTTCCGGCGCAAGGCCGGCTGAACGGGCGGCAGCGTGGCGCCGGCCAGCGCTTCAGCGTCCGGCACTTCGGCCAGCAGATCCCGCACCGTCATGTGCAGGTCGCTCGGCGGCCCGAGCTGGGCCAACAGCGTGTCGACCACCACCCGCACCCGCGGCGCCAGGTAGCGCCGATGCGGGTAGTGCAGCACCACCTCGCGCTCGCCGGGGTCGTGCTGGTCGACCAGCAGCAGTTTCAGCCGGCCGCTGCGCAAGAAGGGCAGCGCGTGGTGCAAACCCGCCTGCACGATGCCGGCGCCGGCCAATGCCAGGTCCAGCACCGCAGCCGGGTCGCTGACGGCGAGGCGCGGCTGCGGCTGGATCTCGATGCGCCGGGCACCGCGGCCGCCTGAGGCCGAGCGGAAACGCCAAGGGCTGGGCGTGCTGCCGGCAAAGCGCACCGCCACGCAGTCGTGTGTGGTCAGCTCGTCGACCGTGCGCGGCACACCGGCGCGCTTCAGGTAGCCAGGGCTGGCCAGCAGCGCCAAGGGCAGGCCGCAAATGCGCCGCGCCACCAGGCTCGAGTCTTCGATGAAGCCGCCGCGGATGCCGATGTCGTAGCCCTCGGCCACGAGATCGGCCGGGCGGTTGTCCAGGTCCAGCTCGATCGTCAGGCCCGGGTGCTCGCGGCTCAGCGCGGGCAGCAGCGGCAGCACCCAGTCGCGCCCCATCGCATAGCCGACCGAGATGCGCACGCGGCCGCTGGCCTCGGTGGCGCTCTGGGTCACGTCGGCGACGGCTTCGTCGAGTGCCCGCAGCGCGTGGCGGGCCTTCTCGAGAAAGCGCTCGCCCTCGGCGGTGAGCGCCAAGCGGCGTGTGCTTCGCTGCAGCAGCCGCACGCCCAGTTGTGCCTCCAGCTTGCCCAGGCTCTTGCTGACGGCGGCGGGCGTCAGCTCCAGCCGGTCGGCTGCCGCGGCCAGGCTGCCGGCGCTGGCGGCTTCGACAAAGGCCAACAAGCCCTGAAGTTGCTTCATGGCGAGGATTCTGAACTAAAGGTTGTGAATCTATCAAGCGCTGGTGACTTCCGGTAGCGGTAGTCGGTGCCTAAAGTTCGATCCATCGCAGGCCCGGTGGTCGGGCTGGCAGATGCAAAAAAGGAGCTTGATATGAAGATCGGAATCTTGGGTTCGGGCGATGTGGCGCAAACGCTGGCGGCGGGCTTCCTGGCCCATGGCCACGAGGTGATGCTGGGCACCCGCGACCCGGCCAAGCTGAACGATTGGTCGGCCAAGCACCCGAAGGCGCGGGTGGGCAGCTTTGCCGACAGCGCCGCGTTTGGCGAGATCGGCGTGCTGGCCGTCAAGGGTGGTGCCGCAGAGGCGGTGCTGAAGTCGGCCGACGCCAGCCGCCACCTGGCCGGCAAGGTGCTGATCGACGCAACCAACCCGATCGCCGACCTGCCGCCCGACAACGGCGTGCTGCGTTTCTTCACGACGCTGGACGATGCGCTGATGGAGCGCCTGCAGCGGGCCCACCCGGTGGTCAAGTTCGTCAAGGCCTTCAACTCGGTCGGTGCCGCGCTGATGATCGACCCGAAGCTGCCCGGCGGGCGGCCGACGATGTTCATCTGCGGCGACGATGCTGGCGCCAAGGCCACCGTGACCACGTTGCTGGCCGAGGTGGGCTGGGACACGGCCGACATGGGCGTGGCCGCCGCAGCGCGGGCGATCGAGCCGCTGTGCATGCTGTGGTGCATCCCCGGCTTCCTGCGCAACGACTGGGTGCACGCGTTCAAGCTGGTCAGCCCGGCCTGACGCACGGATACGCCCGGCAGCAAAACCGTCGCTGCCGGGCGTCAACAGGGCGCCGAACTGCTGCAAGAATAGGGGGATGACGACGACATCCCCCTCGATCACCCCTGAACTGCGCGCCTGGATCGTGGCCCAGGCCGAATCGGGTTTCCCGCCTGAAGAAGTTCTGACCGCGATGCGCACCAGCGGCTGGCCGGAAGAGGTGGCCATCGAGGCGCTCGAAGTCACCTTGACCGAGCACCTGCAAGCCAAGGGCAAGCCGATCCCCGGACGCAGCCTGCCCGAGCCGTCACTGGAGGAGTCGACCACCCGGCTGATGGCCGAAGGCCATGAGGTGCGGGTGCTGACGTCGATGGCGCTGCCGCGGGTCGTGGTGTTCGGCGGGCTGTTGACCGAAGCCGAGTGCGACGAGCTGGTGGCCTTGTCGCGCCAGCGCCTGGTTCGCTCGGAAACCGTGGTCAACGAGACCGGCGGCAGCGAGGTCAACACGGCCCGCACCAGCGAGGGCATGTTCTTTACCCGCGGCGAAAACCCGTTGTGCCAGCGCATCGAGCAGCGCATCGGCGCTTTGCTGAACTGGCCGGTGAAAAATGGCGAGGGTCTGCAGGTGCTGCGCTACCGCCCGGGCGCCGAGTACAAGCCGCACCACGACTATTTCGACCCGGTGCACTCCGGCACGCCGACCATCCTGTCGCGCGGCGGCCAACGGGTTGGCACGTTGGTGATCTACTTGAACACGCCCGAGAAGGGCGGCGGCACCACCTTCCCCGATGTCGGGCTGGAGGTCGCGCCGGTCAAGGGCAACGCGGTCTTCTTCAGCTACCACGCGCCACACCCGAGCACCAAGACGCTGCACGGCGGCGCGCCGGTGATCGAAGGCGAGAAGTGGGTCGCGACGAAGTGGCTGCGCGAGCGCGAGTTCATCTAGGACGACCGCGCCGACGCTGTCCTTTGCGCTGGAGGCTAACCCTGAAGGCGGCCGAGGTTCGTCAATCTGACTTGATCGTCTGGATCGCGTGGGCCGGGATCGTCAGCGCCACCTCTTGCGCGCCGATCTGCAGCCGGTAATTCACCGCGGCATCACCACCGTTCATCACCACCACCGCCAACTGTCCCTGCGGGTTGACGAAGGCCGTGGTCAACAGCGTGCTGCGGCTGCTGACCGCGCTGACGCGTTGGGCACCGGGGCGGATGAACTTCGAGAAGTGGCCCAGGTAGGCAAAGCTGGGGGTGTAGACCAGCTCGCCGGTCTTCGTGTCGGCATGCACCGGTGCGAAGCAGAAATTGCCGACGTGGTTGGGCCCGCCGCGCTCGTCGAGCAAGATGTTCCAGTCTGTCCAGCCGACCGCGCCGGTGTTGAAGTCGGCAATGATCTGGCTGCCGTAGCGCTCGGCGTTGGGCCACCATTGCAGGTGCGCCGGGTCGAAGCGTTCGACGGTGGCCTCGGTCAGCAGCAGGTTGACCTTCGGATACGCCTCGTGCACCGCGGCCACGTTGCGGTGCATCGGCTCGCCGCCGGCCCAGGTCTCGTACCAGTGAAAGCCCACGCCCCAGACGTAGGGCGCCGCTTCCGGGTCGCCCAGGATCGTGTGGGCGCGGTGGGTGATCAGGTCGCGGTTGTGGTCCCAGACGATGATCTTGCGGTCGCCCAGGCCCTCGCGTTTCATCGTTGGGCCGAGGTGGTTCTTCAGGAAGTCGCGTTCTTCCTCGGCCGTGAAGATCATCGACTCCCAGGTCTGCTTGGCCATCGGCTCGTTCTGCACCGTGATGCCCCAGACGGGAATGCCTTCTTTCTCATAGGCGCGGATGAACTTGGTGAAGTACAGCGCCCAGGCATTGGCGTACTGCGGCAGCAGCTTGCCGCCTTGCAGCATGTTGGCGTTGTCCTTCATCCAGGCCGGTGCGCTCCACGGGCTGGCGAAGGTGGTGATGCTGCCGCCACCGGCAGCGGCTGTCTTCAGCGCGCGCTGCAGCAGCGGGATGCGGTAGCGCCGGTCCGGTGCCACGTCGAATGAGGCGAGGGCGGCGTCACCGTCCTTCACGTAGGTGTAGCTGGCGCTGCTGAAGTCCGAGCTGTGGATGGTCGTTCGCAGCAGCGAGTAGCCCAGACCTTGGGCCGGGTCGAAGTAGGCCCGCAGCAGCTCTTGCTGCTTCGCCGGCGAGAGCTTGGCGAAGACCTCGGCCGATGCGTCGGTGACGGCGCCGCCGATGCCCAGCAGCGTCTGGAAGCGCAGCGCCGGGTTGACGAAGACCGACACATCGCCCTCGGGCGGCTGGGCACCGGTGCCGGTTGACATCGTGGCTGTCAGCGCCAGCCGTTGGGGCGATCCTTGGGCCGTGGTGTAGACCTGCAGCGTGCGGGGCGGGGCAGTGGGCGTGGGCATGACGGAGGCGGTGTCGGCCGCATGCACCGGGCCGGCCGCCAACAGCCAACAGGTGGACAGGGCAAGGGCCAGGGTCGGTGAACGAGCGGGCATGGGGCGGAGGGGGAAGGGCGGGTGGGCCATTCTCGCCGAAAATGGAACCGGTTCCGTTTTCGGGCTTTCCCGCGTCGATCCCAACCCCGCCGGCCCGCGACCTCATGCCCGACGCACATCGAGGCGGCTGTGGTCGCCGCCCGGCCGGGGCTTTGCCTTCGTCGGACGGCGTGACCTCAGGCCAGGGAGTCGGCCAGGTCGCGCAAAGCCTGGTTGGGGTGGTCGTCGATCTCTGCCCCGTGCGACACCAGGATGCGAGTCAGCGGGTCGATGCGGGACCAGCTCATCAACTGGTCGCGCAAGGCGCCCTTGTCGTCGATCATCATCATCTTGACCGGCGCCGGGATGTGGGGCTCGTCGCCGGCAAAGCCCATCAGCCGCAGGAACCAGCCGCCAAAGCCCTTGGCGTCGCGGATGTTGCCGACGATGTCGTTCAGCACCAGCGTCGTGCCCCGGCTGCCCTTGACGACCAGCGCGGCCTCGTGGCCGTGGGTGCCGGGCACGGTCACGAACTGCACGTTCGGGTCGCCGAACTGAGGCGTCGTGGTGTCGACGGGGAGGATCTCTTCGACCTTCGCCCGCGCGCCCTCCGGCGCGACGACCAGCATCGCCGTGTAGCGGTCTTTCCAGATCTTGGCGTCCAGACGGTGGTGGTCGTTCGGCACGACCAGGAAGGCGGGCGTGCCGAAGCGCTCCAGCGCCTGCATTTCGTCTTCGTCGAGCGCGATGGCGCTGAAGATCACCAGCCGCCCGTCTGCCAAGCGCGCCACGGTCATGCGCCGGGGCAGGTCGGTCAGCGGCATGTGCAGGTCACCGACCACGGTGAGCAGGTTGTCGTCGACCGAGGTCAGCTTGCCGTGCGGCAGAACTTTCCATTGCTGAAACGGCTGGGTCATGGGGGTCTCCTTGAAAAGAGCTATCTCGCGGGGGCGGCATTTGCCATGCCCGCCCGTCACAGGCTGCGTCGGCTGGTCGAGCGGCGGATGTCGGCCTTCAGCACACGCTTCACGTACTGAAGCGCGTCGTGTTTGGCCTGCTCGGACTCGGCGGCCGTGCAATCGGACGGGATCCAGAGCCTGTACCCCCGCAAGCTGGCGTCCATCGCGGTGAGCTGGACACAGATATCGGCCGCCAGGCCGGCAATCACCAGCGATTTGGTGTGCATCTGGGTCAGCATCAAATCGAGCGGCGTCCCGAAGAAGGCCGAATGGCGCGGCTTGAGGATCGCCAGATCCCGCTCACCGGGGGCCAGCGCCCGCGCAAGCTCGCCGGTGGCGCCGGGCGACGCTTCGCACATGGCCCGGATGTCACGGAACTCCGATCGCCAGATGCCGTAGTTGTCGTTGGCGTAAATGCAGACCACGCCGTCCCGCGCCAGCCTCGATTTGAGTTTGGCGGTGGCCCTCGCAGCGGGGACGGCGCTCATGGCCAAGTTCTCTGAACCGGGGAAATCCAGCGGGTTGATGAAGTCGACGAGCAGCAACACCGTGGGGCTCGGCGACAACGCGGCGCCCGAGCCACTGCCGATGGCGCTCTTTGGCCGCCGAGGCGCGCCGACCTTGAGCGGCACGGCGCGGGCCGGCGGGCCGGTGTTCGGGCGCGCGTTCGACTTCAATGTTGACCGCGGTCGCGCTGCACGCCGCGCTGCTGTGAGTCGGCTTTTTCTTGCTTGTCCTGGCCGGGTTGCAGCCCGGGTGAGTCTTGGCCGGGCTGCTTTTGTCGACCCTGGCCTTGTTGCTGTTGCTGCTCTCGCTGAGGCTGAGATTGCTGCTGCTGGTCCTGTGGTTTGTTGCGGTTGGACATGACGGTCTCCGATGAAGTCGGCGGGTCGCCGACCGCGTCTGCAGAGCAACGCACGTGCCAAAGCCGCCTTGCCTTGTCGACGCGGCGCGTGGCACATGGTTTGCCATCCCATCGCAACCGCAACCCTTTCTCAACCGACAGGCAGGAAACGCAATGGAACGCAAGAATTCAACCCCAGGCACGAACGGCAAAGTCGACGCCACCACGCTGCTGCGAGCCGATCACAAGCTGGTCAGCGAATTGTTCGAGCAATTCGAAAAGAGCCGTTCGCCGGACAAGAAGAAAGCATTGGTGGAACAGATCTGCCAGGAGCTGACGATTCACGCGCAGGTCGAAGAAGAGATCTTCTACCCGGCGGTGAAGGCTGCGCTGAACGACTCCGAACTGGTGCCGGAGGCACGCGTCGAGCACGAGACGTTGAAGACGCTGATCGCCCAGGTCGAAGGCGTGCAGCCCGACGGCGAAGACTACGACGCGCGCGTCAAGGTGCTGTCCGAGTACGTGAAGCACCACGTCAAGGAAGAGCAGACAGAGATGTTTCCCAAGGCGAAGGCGTCGACCAAGCTCGACATGAAGGCCCTCGGCCAGGCGCTGCTCGCGCGCAAAGAAGAGCTCAAGGCCCAGTTCGCCTGAAGGCCTCGGCCCGACCCGCACCGCAGCGCAGCGCAGCGCGATTGAAGAGCAACCACCATCGTCGACCACCCCGAGAGCCCTCATGAACACCTTGCAGTCCATCGCGTTGATACGCCACGCCGAGAAACCCACCGACAACGGCGTGCTGGTGGGGGTCGACGAGTTGGGGTGCGTCGATCGGAACGAGCTGTCGGTGCGCGGCTGGCAGCGTGCCGGCGCGTTGGCACTGTTCTTCTGGGACAACCGCAGAGCCAAGGCCGACCACGAGCGGCCCCGCCACCTGTTCGCCCCTGCGCCGAGCACGGCCCACCCCAGCCGGCGCGGCATCAGCACGCTGTTGCCGCTGGCGGGGCACTGCGGGGTCGGCGTCGCCACGCCGTTTCCCGTCGGGGCCGAGCGCGAGCTTGCTCGCCATCTGAAGACCCTGGGCGGCTTCTCGGTGGTGGCCTGGGAGCACAAGCGCCTGCCGGCACTGGCGGCAGAGATTGCCGGACCCGAGGTGGAACTGCCAACCCGCTGGCCGGACGACCGCTTCGACCTGGTCTGGCTGCTGGCCGCCGATGACAAGGGGCGATGGCGCTTCATGCAATTGCCCCAATCGCTGCTGGGTGGCGACAGCCCGGCGATCCTCGAGCTGGCGCCGGCGAAGGCGCCTGACTTGGCAGAGGCGGCCTAACCTGCCGCGGCGCTGGCGCCGAGCCAGCCAACAAGACGCCGCGCAGGCGCCGCAGGCCGAAAGTCATGGCCAACCGGGCGTCGCCTGGTCGCAGCGCCCCGTGGGCGGGCCCCTAGAATCCGCCGATGACGGCTGTCGTTCTGAATGTTTCTGCCTATCGCTTCGTGCCGCTCGATGCGCTCGAGGCGCGGCGCCAACGCCTGTATGACGACGCGCTGGCCGCGGGCCTGAAGGGCACCGTGCTGCTGGCCGAAGAGGGCATCAACCTTTTCGTGGCGGGCCCCGAGGGCGCGCTGCGCGGTTGGCTCGCACGTTTGCGCGCAGATCCGCCCTTCGCCGGGCTGGACGCCAAAGAGAGCTGGAGCGAGACGCCGCCGTTCCAGCGCCTGAAGGTGAAGATCAAGCGCGAGATCATCCGCATGAACATGCCGGCAGTGCAGCCGGCGGCCGGCCGCGCGCCTGCGGTGTCGCCGGCCACGCTGGCCCGCTGGCTGGACACCGGCCACGACGACGAAGGCCGACCGGTCGTGATGCTGGACACCCGCAATGACTTCGAGGTCGATGCCGGGGCTTTCGACGGCGCGCTGGACTGGCGGCTGCACCGTTTTTCCGACTTTCCTGCCGCCTTGGCCGCGCACCGCGACGAGCTGGCCGGCAAGACGGTGGTCAGCTACTGCACCGGCGGCATCCGCTGCGAGAAAGCCGCGCTGGTGATGCAGGCCATGGGCATCGATCATGGCTTCCAGCTGGAAGGCGGCATCCTTCGCTACTTCGAGCAGACCCAGGGCGCCCCGCACTGGCATGGCCGCTGTTTTGTCTTCGACGAGCGCGAAGAGCTGGCGGCCGACCTGCAACCTGAAACCCACCACGAGATCACCGCATGAAGATGCTGCTCTGGCGCGCCTTCGGCGTGCTTCTGATGTTGACCGCACTGGCGGTGCCGCTGACCCGCGCCCCTGACAGGCAGGTCGAGACGCTGGTGGCCCGCTGGGCGCCGGCGCCGTCCGACTTCGTCGAGGTCAAGGGCCAGATGGTCCACCTTCGCGACGAAGGCCCACGCGACGACCAGGCGCCGATCGTGCTGATCCACGGCACCTCGGCCAGCCTGCACACCTGGGAGGGCTGGGTCGCGGCGCTGAAGACGCAGCGGCGCGTCATCAGCTTCGACCTGCCGGGCTTTGGCCTGACGGGCCCGTTCACCGGTGAATACGCCCGTGACGACTACCGCGGCGACACGCTGGCCCGCTTCACGCTCGACCTGATGGACCAGCTGCACGTGCAGCACGCGGTATTGGCCGGCAACTCGCTGGGCGGCGAGGTGGCCTGGCGCGTGGCTTCGCTGGCGCCGGCGCGGGTGGACAAGCTGGTGCTGGTCGACTCGGCCGGCTACGACTTCGTGCCCGAGGACATGCCGGTGGGCTTTCGCATCGCGCGACTGCCTGTCGTCAGCGCCTTGAGCGAATGGTTCTTGCCACGTGGCATGGTCGAGGCCAGCGTGCAGAACGTCTACGGCGAGCCGGCCAAGGTCACCTCGGAACTGGTCGACCGCTACTTCGAACTGACGCTGCGCGAAGGCAACCGCCATGCGCTGCGCCTGCGCATGCAGCAGCTGGACATGGGCCAGGACTCGCCGCGCATTGCGACGCTGAAGCAGCCGACCTTGATCATCTGGGGCGGCCGCGACCACCTGATCCCGCCGCCCAACGGCCAGCGCTTTGCGCACGACATCAGCGGCAGCCGCCTGGTGGTTTTTCCCGAGCTCGGCCATGTGCCGCACGAAGAAGACCCGACCCGCACGGCGGCGGTGGTCAAGGATTTCCTGGGCTTGAAGTGAATGCGCTTGCAGGCCCCGCTCTTCAGGTGAATCCCGTTGTCAGCGGGCTGCGCCAAGTGCAGCATCGGCCCATGCACCGGAGGGAAGGCCTGCCGAAGAGTGGGCGCGGTTGCCAGGCCAAAGGGCCAGGCGCGGCAACGCGGCGAGGGATTCGCGCGATGCTGGCCGGTGCCATGGCCTGGGCCGTGCTCGGCTTGGCCGTGGCCAAAGGGCCAACGCCTGCACCTGCAGCGCCTTGTCCGGACCGACCGCTGTCGGTGGCCTTCTACGAGTTCGGTGCGTTGTACAGCGGCGCCAGTCCGGAAAACGTCGGTGGCCTGCTGGGCAGCGGCATCGACATCGACTTCGTCCGGGAGCTGCAGCGCCGCAGCGGCTGCCGTTTCGAAGGCGTGACGATGACCCGGGCGCGGATCTGGTCCGAGCTCGAAGCCGGCCGGCTGGACATGACGACCTCGGGCATCTCGACGCCCGAGCGCGAAAAGCTCTACGCCTTCGCGCCCTACATCCTGCTCAAGCACCATGTCTGGATGCTGAAGACGCACGCCCCGGTGCGTGGCGGCCTGGCCGAGTTCATGGCGACGCCCACGCTGCGCTGGGGGGCGGTGCGCAGCTACAAGCACACGCCGGCTTACGACGCGGCGCTGGAGCAGGCGCGCAGCCAGGGCCGCGTGGTCGAGGCGACTGACGACGGCACCTTGCTGCGGCTGCTGGCCGAAGGCACGGTGGACGCGATCATCGGCCATTCGGTCGTGATCCGCCGCTATGCCGCCGAGCACCCGCGCAAACCGCAGCTGGTGTCGCTGGACTGGGCACCGCAGCAGTCGGTGATCCCCGAAGGCATGGTGTTTTCTCGGGCCCGCTTCAGCGAGGCGGAGCTGGCCTATTGGCGCAACCTCGTGCGCGAGGTGGTGCGAGATGGCACGTTCGCGCGCATCGCCCGCCGGCATGTGGCCGACGACGAAGTGTCGGACCTGGTGCCGCGCGAGTAGGCCCTGCGGCTCACGCCTGAGTGAGCGCCGCCAGCACCTCGGAGCGGAACTCACGCCGGTACAACACGCCCACCACGAAGGCGGTGGCACCCAGGCAGACCCAGGGCGAGAAGAACCAGCCGATGCCGGCGAAGGCCATGTAGTAGGCGCGCAGGCCGTCATTGAACGTCTCGGCGGCCAGGCCCATCACGCCGCCGGCCCGCGCGGCGAATGCTTCGCGCTCGGCATCCGTCCACGGTGCGTTGAATTCGGGCGCCGAAGCCACCAGCAGCGCGCCGAAGGTGTACTGGCGCATGCTCCAGGTGAAGCGGAAGAAGGCGTAGACGAAGATGGCCATCAGCATGGCCACCTTCAGGTCGAACACCAGCACCGAGGTGCGGGCGGCGAACGGGATCTCGCGCACGAACTCGGTCGCCTTGTCGGTGGTGCCCAGCACCGCCAGCAGGCCGCCGATGATCAGGATCGTGGTCGATGCAAAGAACGACGGGCTGGTCGAGAGGTTTTGCACCGTCACGCCGTCGATCACGCGGTTCTCGCGCATCGTCGTCTGCAGCATCCACTGCTTGCGCACCCGGTTGGTCGCGGCCAGGATCGACGGCCGGGTCTCGGCATGCCGGCGAGCGAACTGCGCATAGCCCACCCAGGCCGCGAAGAGGCAGATGACGGCCAGCCAGTCGATGGCCGGCAACACGCTCAGCGCGGTCAGGGTGAGGTTCATGCGTGCGACTGTAGCGGCGCCTCAGTTCAATCGGGCGAGGTCGAACACGAGCACGTCGGCGCCGCGGCCTTCGGACAGCTTCAGGCGCGTCTCGCCATCGAGCACCACGCCGTCACCAGCGGCCAGGCGCTGGTTGCCGTTCAGCGTGATCTCGCCTTGCGCCACGTGCACATAGGCCAGGCGCTTCGGGTCCAGCGCCAGCTCGGCCGACTCGTCGCCGTCGAAGAGGCCAGCGCGGATGGTGGCGTCGGCGTTCAGCGTCACAGCACCTTCGCGGCCATCGGGGGCAGCCACCAGCCGTAGTTGGCCGCGCTTGTCGGCGTCGCCAAAGGCCTTTTGCTCGTAGCCGGGCGCGAGGCCGGCCTTTGCCGGCAGCAGCCAGATCTGCAGGAAATGGGTGCTCTGGCCCTCAGCGTGGTTGAACTCGCTGTGGCGCACGCCGGTGCCGGCGGTCATGCGTTGCACCTCGCCCGGGCGGATGGCGGCACCGGTGCCAAGGCTGTCCTTGTGCGCCAGCTCGCCTTCGAGCACGTAGCTGACGATCTCCATGTCGCGGTGGGCATGGGTGCCGAAGCCGGTGCCGGGGGCGATGCGGTCGTCGTTGATGACGCGCAGGTTGCCCACACCCATGTGGGTCGGGTCGTAGTAATCGGCGAACGAAAAGGTGTGAAAACTCTTGAGCCAGCCGTGGTCGGCCACGCCGCGGTCTTCGGCCTTGCGTAGGGTGATCATCGAGGGACCTCCAATCTGTGTATGGGTCCAATGTAGGCAGCAGCCGGGCATTGCGGGCCGCGGTGGCTCGAATCGACCTTTCAAATAAGATGAAGTCGACAATGCAAACGATATGGACCGAAGAAGCGCATTGACCCCCGACGCCCTGGCGATGATGGACACCATCGCCCGCACCGGCAGCTTTGCCGCCGCCGCCCGCGAGCTGGGCAAGGTGCCCTCGGCACTGACCTACAGCGTGCGCCAGCTCGAAGATGCGCTGGACGTGTTGCTGTTCGACAGACGTTCGCGCCAGGCCCAGCTGACGGCCGCCGGCGAAGAGCTGCTGAATGAGGGCCGGCGCCTGCTGGCCGAGATGGATGCGGTTGCGCAGCGTGTGCGCCGTGTCTCGACGGGCTGGGAAACCGAGCTGACGATCGCGGTCGACGATGTGCTGTCGCGCTTGACGCTGCTGGAGCTGTGCGAGTCGTTTTATTCGCTGCGACCCAGCGGAGACAAGGAGCCCGGGCCCGGCACCCGGCTGCGCTTGCGCACCGAGGTGCTCGCCGGCACGTGGGAAGCGCTGGTCTCCGGCCAGGCGGACCTGGCCTTGGGCGTGCCGGCCGACATGCCGGCGCCACCGGGCATCGAGATGAAGCCGCTGGGCTCGATGCCGTTCGTCTTCGCGATGGCGCCGCACCACCCGCTGGCATCACTGCCCGAGCCGATCGGCGACGAAGAGATCGTGCGCCACCGCGCGGTGGCCGTGGCCGACTCGGCGATGCGCATGGCGCGGATGACGGTGAACCTGCTGCCGGGGCAGGACGTGCTGACCGTGTCGAGCATGCAGGCCAAGATCGAGGCGCAATTGCGCTGCCTGGGCTGCGGCTTCGTGCCCGAGGTGCTGGTGCGCGAGCACGTGCGCCACGGCCGGCTGGTGACCAAGCTGGTCAAGCGGCAGCGGCGTGTCGGCGGCATGGCCTACGCGTGGCGCAGCGCGGCCGTGCCGCAGCCGAAAAAGGCGCCGCAGGGCCTGGCCCTGCAATGGTGGCTGCAGCAACTGGAAAGCCCGGCCACGCGACAGGCGCTGCTCGAACGCCACTCTCCCCAGCACAGCCTGCGCGGCTGCGAATGAGCAGACAGGCTCCGCCGGCGCCGTCGGTGCGGTATGTCGGGCGTTTCGCTCCGTCGCCGACCGGCCCGCTGCACGCCGGCTCGCTGGTGGCGGCGCTGGCCAGCTGGCTGGACGCGCGAGCCCAACGTGGGCAATGGCTGGTGCGCATCGAAGACGTGGACACGCCGCGCTGCGTGCCTGGTGTCGACCAACTGATCCTGCAGCAGCTGGTTGCCTGCGGGCTGGTGCCGGACGAGCCGCCGGTCTGGCAATCGGCCCGCGGTGATCGCTATGAAGCGGCGTTGCAGCGCCTGCTGACCGCTGGCCAGGCCTACCCCTGTGCCTGCAGCCGCAAGCAGATCGATGAGGCACTGGCCGCACTCGGGGTGCAACACGCGCGCCACGGCGAGCGCGTCTACCCCGGCACCTGCCGCACCGGGCTGCATGGCCGCTCGGCTCGCGCCTGGCGCTTGCGCACCGATGCGCCCGACGGTGGCGAGCGCTGGATCGACTGGCACGACCGCCGCTTGGGCGCCCAGCGGCAGAACGTGACCACCGAAGTCGGCGACTTCGTGCTCAAGCGCGCCGATGGCCTGTGGGCCTACCAGCTGGCGGTAGTGGTCGACGATGCCGAGCAGGGCATCAACCACGTCGTGCGCGGCGAAGACCTGGCTGACAACACGCCGCGCCAGATCCACCTGCAGCAGTTGCTGGGCCTGCCGACGCCGGTGTACCTGCACACGCCATTGGTGCTGGCCGCCGACGGGCAGAAGCTGTCGAAGCAAAACGGCGCGCAGGCGCTGGATCTCGCCGATCCATTCGCCACCTTGCGGACGGCGGGCGAGGCGCTCGGCCTGCCCACGCACCTCACGACCGCGGGCCGGGCCGAATGGCTGGCGGCCGCGGTAGCGGCTTGGCGGCAGCGCTGGCCGCTGCCTGTCGCCGGCCGATTCTCTTGACGATCATGCGTTGGTGATGCCCGCGGCGCGCCAACACACCTTCCGGAATGAATGGATCTTCGTCATCGTCCAGGGCGACGATGGCGCGGTCGTTTTCACTGATCTGCCAAGCCGGGCGGATGTGGACTCATCACAGATGCACTCAAAGGGCCGGCTTAGTACCTGAAGAAATATAGATTCCATTCAATAGGCGCAAAGCGGTATAATTAGAAGCCACCGTGACATGCTTCCTCTGACTGGCTATTGACGTCAACCGGGGCGAAGTTGGTGACCGTCTGCATTTTTGGCCGGCACAGTGCAGCCAGCCGAGCCCAAAAGTGCTCCTGTCGGGCGATTCAAGCCCTGCAATCTCGACTGAACAACATTTCGAACATCGCCATTCCCATGGGCCAGTACGTCGTTTCGCCCGCGACACACCCGACCGACTGTGGCCGCTTTCGCGCCTCATTTTCGGTTCGCCACGCTCAGGACAACGGCAGTAGTCGCCGGGTGTTCCGCTTCGAAACAACCTTTGCCTCTAGCGAAGCTGCTCGGCTGTTCGCCGTCACTCAGGGCTGGTTGCGAGCGTGCATGCCGCACCCGCCTGCGTGCTGACGATCTGGTCCCACCAGATCCTGTCCAAACTTCCCACACGCTGCGGACTCCCCATTCGCAGATTCGAAATCCGCATCCTGACGGTGCGCCAATACCCAGAAAGGCTCGTCGATGAGCAGCAAGATCTACGTGGGCAATCTGCCCTATTCTGTGACCGATTCCGCCCTGAAAAGCAACTTTGCCGAGTTCGGTAGCGTTACCTCTGCCAAGGTCATGATGGACCGGGAAACCGGCAATTCCAAGGGCTTTGGGTTTGTGGAAATGGCTTCTGCCGAAGTTGCCCAGGCCGCCATCTCGGCCCTGCACGGCATGTCCGTCGATGGACGCTCGATCGTCGTGAGTCTGGCCCGTCCCCGCGAAGCGAGCAGAGATTCGAACGGCTACAGCGCAGGTGAATACACCGCAGCCAAGCGTACGGATATCGGCTACGGCACGGGCGGCTTCGGCGGTGGTCGCTACTGAACCAGCGGCTCCCCGTGAATGACCGGCTCTCCTGAGTCGGTTTTTTTTCGCCCCGACCAGACTGCCTGGAGACGCCGGCTTGGATGGCAGGGCCTGCGTGCGCGAAGCGCATGAAGCTGAAGCCCGGTCAGAAGCGGTCGTTGAAGGGATGTCCATGAATGTCCGACGCGGCGTTTCAGCATCTGGCCACAGCCGCCTCCCTGATTGCGGCGATGAATCCGTCGTGGCGTCCGGCTGCTGGCGATTCTGTCTAGTGGTTGAACGCAGTGGTGTGCGTGGCGTTGGCCTCTTCGGTCGATGGTGTGTGCTTGTGCAGTGGGACGAGTGGCTGTTCCACCCAGAGCCCAGGCCGTCGAGCATGGACGCAGCCATCCCGCCGACAGCCTAACTTGTTCTGTCGTGCATGCATTCGCCGATGCAAATCGTCGTGAAGTGTGAACCAGTACGCGAAGTTTCCGGCGGTATGCCGCACCTTAGGGATACGTGACGAGGTGATTGGTGGGCAGGATGCGCCGCGACACTCAGAAAGTGTCATCACTTCAGGCGTTAGAAGCGCCGGCCAACCTCGGGCATTCGGGGATACTTCATCAAGGGAGATCGTTATGCATTCTGTCTTTCAATCCATGCTGCGGCGCCTGCTGCCGCCAGCGTTGGCGCTGGCCACGAGTTGTGCCATGGCGGCGCCGATGTATGACGTGAAGGTCATTGCGCCGCCGGAACATGCTGACAACGTCGACATGTTCTGGTACAGCGCGATCGATCTGAACAACGACGGCAAGTCGCTGGCGCACATGAACCAGTACATGAATCCGTACGCCGGCTTCCGGACGTTCGACAAGCATGGCAACAGCATGGGCATGCCGCTGGCAGAGACTTCGCCCGCCCCGGGCGCCAATTTCGTCGGCCTGAACAACTTGGGCGACGTGATCGGCTCGGTGACGCACTGGAACTACATCTGGATCGGCACCGTCCGCAAGGACCAGGGCTACGACGCAGAGGTTCACGGCTTGCCAGACGACATCTACGACGGCGTCTTCTCCGATGCCTACGCATACGACGCCAACGATGTGGGGCAAGTCGTGGGGCAAGCCACGAGCTCCACGGATGGGCGTTGGCGCGCGTACCTCTGGCAGGACAAGGTGATGGTCGAGATCGGCACCTTTGGCGGCCCCTCCAGCAGCGCATCGGCGATCAACAATCGCGGTGTCGTGGTCGGGTCGGCCGATCTCGCCGATGGCACCACCCACGCCTTTGCCTATCGCAACGGTCACCTGCATGATCTGGGTACGCTGGGCGGGGCGAACTCGTTCGCGAGGGACATCAACAACAAAGGACAGATCGTCGGCAGGGCGCAAGGGGCCGATGGCGTGGACCGGGCGTTCATCTACAGCGACCGAGTCATGAAGCCTCTGCCGACGCCCGAGGGCGCCAGCTCGAGCGCATCGTCCATCAACCGCAGCGGATACGCGGTCGGCTCGTACCGCCTCGATGGGCAGTACCACTCTTTCGTCTACGACGGCGTGGCCGTGCACCGGCTCAACGACCTGATCGACCAGACCGAACAGAGACCGTGGACGATCGAATCGGCGGCCGCCATCAACGACAAGGGATGGATCATCTGC
>Ga0307515_10008097_pt1 | contig 20594 bp, 12 predicted proteins | sample 17_EM_MG_FD_194513 | JGI IMG/M metagenome (GOLD analysis project Ga0307515, IMG submission 194513) | Populus trichocarpa ectomycorrhiza microbial communities from riparian zone in the Pacific Northwest, United States - 17_EM | ecosystem: Host-associated > Plants > Roots > Unclassified | place...
GCACCAAAAATTTTTTTCATACATGGTATAATAATCACTAGTAAATATATCACAAATAAACCATAGAATAACAAATTATCATCTTGTAAAGATGTCTTAATTGCCATTTTTATAGTTACTAAAATCTAATTTCAAAAAAGAGTCGGCTGGGGTCAATTTTTATGTTACTAGGTTAATATTTTTTTTAATTAAAATAATATTGTTTTATTTATATAAAAAAAATTGATGTTAACCTAATCTAATCTGGCCAAGTTCACTGATCACTTATTAACCCAGGAAGTTAATTGGGTTTGATCAGGTTTATATATTTTCAAATTAAATTAAAACTTGAGTTAACTTAAAATTCCTCAATCCAAGACTTGACCTAGGGTTGAGATCTGAAATGCAAATTTTTGGATCAACACGTTAGTGACACCTTTTTTTTTTTTTTTTGAAGGACATGATTGATTTTTCTAAATAAAATGTTTATGCAAATACTTGTACTCGGTATAGAATAAACTACAGTAGTTTAAGCTTTTTTTCTTGTTAATTATAAATTTTTTACCTTTTGCATTGAACTTTATATATAAATAAGTGTGTTTTAAATCTTAATTTTATAAAAGTTATAATAATCTATTTTTCATTTATGGATACCTGCTTTTCATTTACTTCGCATGTAAAAATCCACCTTATATAAATTTTAACCAAACATGTATTTTTTGAAACATATTTTTTAAAAACTGTAACTAGAAATACTTTTTCTAAACCTATATTTTTAAAAAAATTATAACCACAAAATTATCACAATGCCAAACACACATATTGATGTGTCTACAAATATACTCATAAAACATAAAAAGATATAATCCAAATAATATATTAGATCTTTATTAGTAGAGATTTTAAAAAATAAATTTTACATTTTCAAAATAAAAACAAAAAATCTTAAGAAATAGAAAAGAAAAGAAAAGGAAAAGGAAAAGGAAAAGGAAAAAAAAATAAAGAAAAAAGGAAAGGTGTTCGAGTTGACCACTAGCCAGAAATAGCTAGTAACAGCCTGGATGTTTGGAAATGTGGTAATAATTGCTTTTCAAAGTAATTTTTACTCGGAAATACATCAAAATAATTTTTAATTTTTTTTTTTTATGATCTTAAAAGTTTATTAAAGTGTATATTAAGTAAATCTTATTTAAAGTATTTTTCATGTACCATCACTAAGTGTTTTTATCTTTTTGTTATTTATAATAATTAAAATCTACTATTAAAATTAAAAAACAACATTCTAGGTAATGTTTAGAATAATTGAAATTGTGAAAGATGAGAATATATAACTCGAGGCACATCTAATATCGTTTAGTAATATTGTTGTTTAGTAATGTGTTGTAAATTGTTTTTAAAAATATTTTTTAATTAAAAATATATTTTTTAATATTAATATATCAAAAAAATTAATAAATATCTATAAAACATATATTTTTATTTTTATTGTCTCTCTTTTTTGTTCCGAGATATATGAAAATCATAAATGTAATCGAGTATATTAGAAATTTAGAATCCTATAATTTTAGACAAGATCTCATAATATAGAAATTTGGGTACTTAATTGAAATCACTTAAGTATTTGGAATACTTATTTGTAGTTTTCCCTCTCATCAGATTCCTTGATAGGCTCGAATTCATTAAACCCTACACGACCTTAGCAATAGACTTCTCCTCCTGCTCCATCTTCTTCAAAGCCGCAAAGACACCGTCAAATCCTCTGGCTCTTCATCTCTTGAGACAACACCTTCAAGTGTTTCCTCGGAATGTGTTTCTCCGTTTTGTCTTGAATCACAACAGGTACTCTCTGTTTTCCTTTCTCTTGTGTGTGTTTTTCTAACTTGTTTTTGTCAGATTCGTTCGAAAACAAAAGTGTAAATCAATCCTTAAAATCAGTCAAATGAATCTGTTTGATATATAACACTCCAAGGCCGAATTGGGTCTCCATTATTTTCTTCTAAATTTGCAATTCTGTTGCTTCAAGGTATAATTACGCGGTTTTTAGTCTGTGGGCTTATTCAGTTTATTCGAAAAATGGTTTTTTTTTATATGTATTAATGGGCTCTGACTACTTTCCAAGTTCATGACGGAGCAATGAAAAAATTGGCTTTCTTTCTCATTTTTTTTTTGATTTGTTGGTGCTGTAATTTAAGTTCTAAAAGGGGATATGTGCTGTTTTTAAGATTTTGGGTTTTGATTTGAGTTTATATCGATTCAATGGTCATTCATTCACGCGGTTTGATTTCGGGTGCCTGACTGAGGTGTTGTGTGTTTTTTCTGTATGCAGTTCTTGTCGATTTTGTGTAATGGCAACCGAGAGTGGAAAAAGTTTTGCAAGGAGGGACCGTCTGTTGGAGATAGAGAAGAAGGTCAGCGGCTGGTGGGATGAGAAAGATGTTTTCCGGGCTGAACCTGGTGAAGGGACTCCTAAACCAGGCGAGAAGTTCTTTGGCAACTTCCCATTTCCGTATATGAATGGGTTCTTGCATCTTGGACATGCATTCTCACTTTCCAAGCTTGAATTTGCTGCTGCTTTTCACAGATTGAATGGGGCTAACGTGCTCCTTCCTTTTGGCTTTCACTGCACCGGTATGCCTATTAAGGCCTCAGCAGATAAGCTTGCAAGGGAGATCCAAAAGTTTGGCAATCCACCTGTGTTCCCTAAAGAGGTAGAGTCAGTAGAATTGCAACCAGAGCCTGAGGATGCAAATGCTGGTCAACCACCAGATAAGTTCAAGGGAAAAAAGTCTAAGGCTGTGGCAAAATCGGGTGGACAGATGTTCCAATGGGAGATTATGCGCAGTGTTGGGCTGTCCGACAGTGAGATAGCAGAGTTCCAGAAACCAGAAAAATGGTTGACTTACTTTCCACCACTGGCCATGGAAGATCTGAAGGATTTTGGCTTGGGATATGATTGGAGAAGATCGTTTATTACAACAGATATGAATCCATATTTTGATTCTTTTGTGCAGTGGCAGATGAGGAAGTTGAAGGACATGGGGAAGATTGTCAAAGATAAAAGATACACTGTATACTCTCCCTTGGATGACCAGCCATGCGCAGATCATGACAGGGCAAGTGGTGAAGGTGTGCAGCCCCAAGATTACACTCTTATAAAGATGGAAGTGATGCCTCCTTTCCCGCCTAAATTCAAAGCATTAGAGGGAAGAAACGTGTTTCTAGCTGCTGCTACATTGAGGCCCGAGACAATGTATGGACAAACAAATGCATGGGTACTGCCTGAGGGCAAGTATGGAGCTTTTGAAGTGAATGATACCGATGTCTTCATCCTGACAGAGAGAGCTGCCCTTAACCTCGCCTATCAGGGCTTCTCAAAGACCCCCAAGCAACCTAGTTGCCTGGTTGAGCTGACTGGTTATGATCTGATTGGTCTACCATTGAAGTCTCCACTTTCCTTCAACAAGGTCATTTATGCGCTTCCCATGTTGACCATTCTGACAGACAAAGGTACAGGGATCGTGACCAGTGTGCCTAGCGATGCCCCTGATGATTACATGGCATTGCAGGTTTTGAAAGCGAAACCAGCTTTCAGGGAAAAGTATGGCGTGAAGGATGAGTGGGTAGTGCCTTTTGATATTATACCCATAATCAATATTCCAGAATATGGTGATAAGGCTGCTGAAAAGGTTTGCATGGACCTGAAAATTAAGAGCCAAAATGAGAAAGAGAAGCTTGCTGAAGCTAAGAGGTTGACATACTTGAAAGGATTTACTGATGGAACCATGCTTGTTGGAGAATGTGCAGGGAGGAAAGTCCAAGAAGCAAAGTTATTGATAAGGACCAAGCTCATTGAGACAGGTGAGGCAGTTATGTATAGCGAGCCTGAGAAGCGTGTCATGTCAAGGTCTGGTGATGAATGTGTTGTGGCTCTAACAGACCAATGGTACCTCACATATGATGATCTTGAATGGAAGAAATTGGCTGAGGAGTGCTTATCCCAGATGAATCTCTACACTGATGAGACAAAACATGGCTTTGAGCATACTTTGGGCTGGCTAAATCGGTGGGCTTGCTCACGATCTTTCGGGCTTGGTACGCGCATTCCATGGGATCCAGATTTTCTTGTTGAGTCATTATCTGACTCCACTATTTACATGGCTTATTACACTGTTGCCCACTTTCTACATAATGAGGACATGTATGGTTCTAACAAGACCCATCCTATTAGACCTGAGGAAATGACTGACGATGTCTGGAATTTTATCTTCTGTGATGGTTCATACCCAAAATCATCAAAAATAGAACCATCTATTCTTAATAAGATGAAACAGGAGTTTACATATTGGTACCCGTTTGATCTTCGAGTCTCTGGAAAGGACCTCATTCAGAATCATCTGACATTCTGCATCTTCAACCACACAGCAATCATGGCCAAGCATCACTGGCCACGCGGATTCAGATGTAATGGACACATTATGCTCAATTCAGAGAAGATGTCTAAGTCCACAGGAAATTTCAGGACACTGCGTCAGGCCATTGAGGAATTTTCTGCTGATGCTACTCGGTTCAGTCTAGCTGATGCTGGAGATGGTGTGGATGATGCTAACTTTGTATTTGAGACTGCAAATTCTGCAATCCTTCGCCTCACTAAAGAGATTGCATGGATTGAAGAGGTTTTAGCTGCAGAGGCATCCTTGAGAACAGGACCACCATCTACTTATGCTGATCGGGTGTTTGAAAATGAAATAAACATTGCTGTTTTAACGACAAAGAAGAATTATGAAAAATGCATGTTTAGAGAGGCTCTAAAGACTGGATGCTATGATCTCCAAGCTGCCAGAGATGAGTACAGGTTATCTTGTGGAAGTGGGGGCATGAATCGTGACTTGGTATGGCGTTATATTGATGTGCAGACACGGCTTATCACTCCTATCTGCCCACACTATGCTGAACATGTTTGGAGGGAGCTTCTGAGGAAGGATGGATTAGTTGTGAATGCTGGCTGGCCTACAGCTGATTTTCCGGATGAAACTCTTAAGGCTTCCAACAAGTACTTGCAAGATTCAATTGTTTTGATGAGGAAACTTCTTCAAAAGCAAATCATGGGTTCAAAGAAATCCAATAAGAAGGGAGCTCCTGCTGCAACACTAACTGAAGAGAAGATTACAGGTTTGATATATGTGAATGAGCAGTTTGATGGATGGAAAGCGGAATGCTTGAATATACTTCAGAGCAAATTTGACAGAAACACAGGTACTTTTGCACCAGAAGGGGAGATATTACAGGCACTGCAAAAAAGTTCGGTTGGTCAAGATGCAAACTTTAAGAAAGTGCAAAAGCTTTGTATGCCTTTCTTGAGGTTCAAAAAGGAAGAGGCTATTGCTATTGGGGTTCAAGCCTTGAATCTGAAGCTTCCGTTCGGTGAGATTGAGGTTCTTCAGGAGAACTCGGACTTGATCAAGAGGCAAATTGGTCTGGAGTTGGTGGAAATATTGTCTGCAAATGACCATGATGCTAGAGCCAAAGCTGGTAGTTTTTCCTCTCTGTTGGATCAAAATCCTCCTTCTCCTGGACAGCCAACTGCCATCTTTTTGTTGAGGTGAGAGGATTCATTCACGTGCCAACTTAAATTTATCTACAGGAATGTGGCCTTTGTTGTTGTGAGACTTGTCTTTTTGTTTGTGGCCAGTAAACTATTTCCTTTATTTTTTATAATCGCATGTATTTATAATGTATTTAGATTTTCTGATGTATCCCGTGTTTGTCCTTATTCCTGTCCTGGTTAATTAAGCATAGAAAGTGCTTGAATGTTAACTTCTTATCAGTTGAATTGGTACCCAACTCTCAGGCTAAAGATCAGCCTATTTCCTTTTGTGTGCTGGCTTTATTTACTCATTCTGATTCTATTTCTGTTTCGGAACAGATTTGTTTTGTCTAATTAAGTGTTGACTGTGGCTTGCTGTTTAAACTGCTTTGAGCTTGTTTTTAAGCTTATCGACTTGGGTTAGGAGATGCTTCTATCAGGCTGCTGGTTTGAGTCTCCATATAGCTGCTTATTCCTACCAGTTTGTAGATTATTTTACGTAGTTCTTAAAATTAATCAGATAGCCATATAGTACATCGGCGTTATGTCTCAGATTGAAAAGCTACACTTGTTTGTTGGAGGAAATGTTCCTTATCTTTGCTAGCATCCAATGATGGTAGCTTAATTCTATACATGAACCTTATGATTTTGTCATAATGCTTTTCCAGTTCAAAATTTGTTCTTGACTTCTGTTTTCCTTGAAAACACATTCAAGTTATCTTACTGCCATATATGGCTGTGTTGTGCTAAAAAAATTTATGTTCTGAAATTTGGCTTTTGTCCTTTTATCCTACAGCAACAGGTAGTTACAACGGTGCATGGAAATATGGTTTAGAGGTTTTTCATTACTTGATTTCAAAGCTGATGACTTTCCCATACAAGTTACTTTGAAGAAGCTCCGGGATGCAGAGTTCTTTCAAGAAATTTGCTCCTGGATTTCAGTTAGTTGTAAAAGGAGGTCTGTTATTGCATTAACTGTCTCCTTTTGTTGTCTAAGATGCTGTGTTCCTCTTGTTGGTTTCTACAAACTAGATATAGATGTTTTGGGAATTCAGAGATGGTTTTTCTTCCATTATAAGTATTCTCTACCCTTGTGTTTTCCTGGTAATGCATTTTCTCTATACAATTATAAATATTGAGTCTGTTAGGTTATATTGTATTTCTGTTCTCAGTAATTCTCATTTCAAATCTATCTTGATCAGGAATTGTGTCACGAACAAACTGCTGATTGTTTGATGGATGAATTTTGAAAAACTTTTATTTTTTTTATAGTGTCCCTCTGTAAGTTCGTTTCTTTTTTCAAGAATTCTTTGGTACGCGACAATAAATCATCCTGGAAGTATGTTGTGTACAACTGGTGATATCATGTTAGAAATATATCGGCAGGGACCAGAATTTCTGCATTATGGCATCAAGTTCCTCTATTTTGATAAATTCTCTGGATTTGATTCCTTGTAAATATGTGAAGATAGGGCTGTTTTGTGTGCGTGCTAAGTACTATTGTCCTACAGAATCTGAAAAATTAGAAAGACAAATGCTGGGCAATTTCTCTCTGGTAAAAGAATTTACCATCTGATGATCAGGCATAAGAGATGATAGTTGTTACTGTCAAAAGACCCCTCGTTGGTATATATGACTTGAGAAACTTCAACCTTTCGCATTTTCTATGTATACTCTGGTATTTACCAAGCATCAATTCAATGACAGTGAAGAGAAATCTTCAATATGCTTTTAGCTGCCTATTCAGTAAAAGCCATGCATGTTTTTCCAAAATGATAGCAAATGTCTTCGCAAGTGCATGGAAATTAGTGTAGGAAATGGGACTTTTTAGAAAGAAAGAAAAAACAAGAAAATCTACTCTGGGCAAAAGGGTCTGTCCAAGTCATCCCTGTGGCTAGGAATGGTGAAGTGCCTTAACCTTCCAACTTGTTTCTTCATATATCCTTCACAAAGAAATGACTTGGAGAACTTATCTTCCACCTCTCTGTTCACATCGTGCACAAAAACATCGGTCTCTCCCTCTTTCCTGTTTCGTGCCATCATTCCAGCTGTAAATATGGCAGTCATTCTCCCTGGTGCCTCATCATGGTAGCCTGTTGGTGCATCAACCATGATCAAGTCCCATTCTATCTCATAAACTTCACTAGGCAAACCTTTCATGGCAAGTTGGCACATGGAGAACTTCGGATCACCAACTGCTGTGCACTCCGGTCCCTTGCCTACTTCCATGAGATTGGCCGCTTCATTCACCTTGCTGTCATATGTGACATGATGGGACTCTAACATGGGAAACCGGCGTTTAATTTGCGCAATCCAAGCTTCATCTTCTTCTAAGAAAACTGTTCGTCCACCGTAGTTGAGTGCACTCCACATAAGGCTATCATGACCGAGGCCAAAAACCAAGAAGTTACATGGGGATTTCTTTTCTAAAACTTTGGCACTCACTGATATTTCTTTGCGTGTCTGCTGTGGGGTGATGGTTGAGGTTGTGTAGTGAACGAGAGCTTGAGTTAGGGAGCGTGGGATCTGAGTGCATGCTTGTGAGCAATTTGTTTCTCTAGCATCTTTCATGGGGTTTAAAACTCCTGGTTGAGAGGTGGGAGATGGACTTTCCTGGGAAGACGACATGCCTGATCGCAACACGAAAAGCACAAAGAAAGCAAGGAAGACACCAAAGAGGAGCATCTTAAGATTGGTGATTTGTTGGCCTTTAGGCCTCATATTGGATTTGATCTTTGGGATAGAGCGAGAGAAACTCAAAAAAAGGTCCTTGCACTTTTCGGGTTTGGAATGGAAAAGTAAAGGGGACTGGATATTGTTTGTTTGTGTTTTGGAAGCTGCATGCAAAGAATATATTTCGGTAGGTTTGAGTTGAGAAGTGGAGAGTTTGAGAGTTGAAGGTAGTGATTGCTTCTTGATGCTTAGACATGAAGGGAAGGAACACTGGATTGGATGGATACTTGATGAAGACTACATAGCTGCAAAGTTTATGGACGAAGCAAGCTTTTTTGTTGGTAGACCTGCAAGTTTGGTGGTATGTTGACAGTTTTTCTGAGTTTCTTTGTTCTGTTAACATTATGGACTTCTAATTCTTGGTTTGTGGCCATGTGGGTTTGGACTATGGAGTAGAGGGTGCTGTCTTTCTTGTGCACCTCTCCAAGTTTCAGACTTGTTTTGTGGTCAAGGAACTGAACGTATATGCAAACTTGTTTTGGTCTGTTTGACAGTTTGGTCAGGTGTAGTATAAATTGCGTTTGGCCGTGACCGCGATTACAATTTTAAAATACTTGTAGGACTGCAGCCAGATAATCTTTTTCTGCCAAAAAAAAGAAGTTATTTTACAGATTATTATGTAGAAAGGTAATCAAAAACCTCAAGCTAAAGCCTTCTGGATGAACTGGTAGGATAACTTCTCAAATGAAAAAGCACCACACTTGTGAACATTTACCACTACTTCCTGGTAATATAAAGGAAAACAAAGAAGAAATCTTGGGTTTTTTTGTATATCATTGATTATTTATTTTTATTTTTTTGGTGCAGAGAGAGATCATTTCAATGCCTTGCCACAATTGTTTTCTTCTTCACCGAGACTCTTTTTTAAGTAGAATTTTAAGGGAATTTAAGAGAGCAATTGTAACAAGGCCAAGACAAGACCTTTAAGAAGTTAGCAACACCTCTTTTATTAAGAGAAGATCCAAGCTCAAATCCCCTCTGGAGAAACGATAGGATTTTCAAGAAAAGCAAAGGAAAATGTATCTGTGATTGAAACAAAGGAAACACAGAAATTCTACTCAATAATCCAGAATCAAATGGTTTTTTTATATATATATATATTCATTATATTGCTATTCATCATGTGCCTGCTAGGGCAAAGAAAAGAACGAGTTACACTTTGTATTGTTATAAAGCTACCCCGAGCAACATTTTGGAGTGGCATCTGGGATTATTGCAGCCTCTCCACAGAATGAGGGAAAATTGATCAAAAAAAAAATAACAATCAGATTTTCAGCTGTACAAAGTATACCTTTGAAACTGGACAAACCAAAGAGTGATTTGGCAAACACATACTTGGTTGGTGTCATGAAAAATCCATCGCCAATCTTGTACTACACCAGAGGTGATGGATTTGATTGGCATTTCATTCATTTCTCTCCATTTTGCTGTTCGATGTCATGCCAATTATGGAAGATGCTTGTAGCTATCTGATGGAAAGATGCCACTGATATTCCTTAATTGTCATTAAGGAATATAAAAAAGTTATGTCATTTGCCATGCTCTCTTAACCCAGGGTCATTGACCATTTATTCTCTGATGATAAAGTAGTGATTGAGACTGTCCACTTTCATTGTTGTTCTTTTCCAAACAAGCTTTACGCATAGCTCGCTGGATTTGTCTCTCGTGCTCTTTGAGCATTTCCTCAATGTTTCCACCTTGAGGCACCAATGGTCCAGAGTAATGAACACGTCCTTTCTTTGCAGAATAACCCTGAGGCCACAAGCAAACAGTGCAAGTGATTAGTGCATTTCTACAAAAAGTTTCGAGTGAACAAACAAAAGTCTTAAATAACCATTCAAGGTACAAAAGCAAAATTTTAACCCTGTCCTGAAACAAGTTATACACATTGTTAGCTTTGCAAGCACATCACTAGATTTTGAAAGAGCCAGTGTCACTCAATGCCTCCATATTGAGAGCAATAAGCAATCAGACTAGACATAACCTTGCATTTGCATTTCAATTAATTTTTCATGTAATCCAAATTTAATTTTTCACAACGTCCAGTTCCACTCAAAAACCAGGAATGACTGAATCAGAGGGGTCAAGGCAGCCTTTTTGTCATTCTTCCAACTACATTAATTGAATGAATCATGACAGGGACGAGGAAAAAGATTATTAAACATATAATTGCTCGAGTAATTCCTTTACCATTGTAGACTCCAAACCAGGCTTCTTATGCGAGAAATTTGGCCCGCCTAATAGACTGTGGGAGGAATCGTCCAGATTGTTGTATCTAACATTAAAACTCTCCTCTGGCCAGTGCGAATTCACGTTAGTTGAACTGCAACCTTGAAAGTGTGAATCGCCTCTAACTGCAACTGAATTAGAAAATCTAGACAGGACTGCTTCCCGTTGAACAAAAGATCTCTGAGCGCTCAACTCTGCAGTCTGCCTTGGAGAAATAAAGTCTTGGCTAGGAGCCCTAAGAGCAGCATCATTGATATTCATATTACGTGAAGATCCAAAGTTTGTAGGATGCATTGACTGGCCAGAATGAGAGTAGACATTTCTTGTTGTTCCTTTGGCAGGACCAGTAGGATAGCCAGAACCACCATCTTCTTCATGATTGTACTGTTCACTGATGCTTATTTGGTTAGACTGCCCTTGTCGCTTCTGTATTAGATATATAACAGAGGTAAATCATGACCTAAAAAACTAGTTCTCCTTAGCATAAATAACTATAGGAACCTTCAGGAAAATACAGTCACAATTTACCTGTATGGATGCCTGCAACTCTGCATTGGCATCTGGTGCTGGCACAGCTTTACTTTCTTTCGAACTCCTTCTAGTTGATTCATGTCCACGTCCTTTACCTCCAACTGCTCTCCGCCTGGTTGCAAGATGATAAAGAGGTGGCATAAATAAAGTGCAGGAAAAATAAAATTCAACCATTACTAAATCGATATCAGGTCCTGATTGAGGATTTCTCCATCATCGAATCCATTAAAAGTTTATATTTCCAAGTTTATATTAGTGACGGAAGCTAGACAAACAGTCATCGGGTTCAGAGATTATGTGTCTGATTAAGGGCATCACAGTAATCCACAAACAAACATTGTTATTACTTTTGAGTTTTATTCATCACAAAAACAACCTTTTTTATTATTAATAACAAAAGGAAAAGGGGCAGCTTAACTGCTTTTGATGATTTGCAATAACAAGGCCACATCCAACTCTTGTCAAAAAGACAGATGCTAGGGGAAAATAATATGGTGAAGTTCTTTACCTTCTAGCATCCTCATCCCGAAACTTTACATCAAACTCCTTGGTTGGTGGGTACTTGGGCAAACTTGATGGATCACAAGGAAGAGGCTTCATCTTGAAGAACTGGGGAAGAGAAAAAATTCCTGAGATTTAATCATTTAAAGCATGCAAGTTCCAAATTAACAGAGTGGAATGCATAGAAAGTTAATATAAGCATCACAAACCCTGATAATACCACCAACGAAAAAAGAAGTGTAGAATAATTAAAGGGTTCTATTTTTATCACCACTTGTGACAGGTAAACTACCAAAAGGAAACCCATTATGAATGCTGTTTCGATCACCATCCTCTTCTTTAGCAATAGCCATGCCTTTTTTCATCAATTTATCCACTCATAGGCAGAGTCAAACTAGCAGACAAACTTTACTGCAGGAAGGACGTTCAGGACTCAGATTTTACTTTTGCTAACTGCTCAGGGTGATATTATAAAGGGGTGTTTTGGATTGTAGTACAGGGTGCTTTTCAAAATAGCTTTTCACTTTAAAATACATCAAAATGAAAAAAAAAATTCAGATTTTTTTAAAATTTTTTGATATCAAGCACATCAAAACCATTCAAAAACACTTGAAAAAACAATCAATTTAATGTTTTTTAAGCCAAAAACACTTTTGAAAAGCACCTAAACGTAGAAGCAGAAGTTGTGTCAAACACCCTGTAAATCCGAAACTAAGCATTAACAATTAATCGAGTGTAATATGATAATCGGATAAATAATGCTTCTGCTTCAAAAATCCTAGGGAAAACAGCCCCAACATATGTGGAAAATATAGCAAGTGAAGAAGACTTGCACTTGTAGACGTTTAAGACTCACAAAAATTCACAAGGTGAAATCATATTGTAATATAGAACTCGAATTACCTCACTATCAAGTGCTGAAAAAGCAGTACCACGGGGCTCAGGTTCTACTGCAAGAAGGACATCAAGCAGGGACAAAGCTGATGACGGAAAGTCCTTATATGTCTCAGCAACACAACGTTTATAAGGATGCTGAGGTTTGAAAATGGTTGCATGTGGCAGTTTTGATCTCTTCCAGTACTCGTCAGAAGGAGACCCACAAAGTTTGAAGATTTTGTGCAGTTGCTCCACCTACAAATGATAGACATAAGATCTTGACACCCAAATAATTTGGCTAAATGTGAATATGCAATAACATTCTTTCATCAATCTTCCAGGCCACAATATTCAACAGATGAAAGTAACATAGGTTCAGCAGGGCTATAGAAAATTTGAACAAACACATTGCATGAAGGATTAAGATTGTTTCATTGATGCAAAAACACAATTTTCAGGAACCTAATTGCCAGTGACCATAAATCTGAAAGTAAACAATGCCATATAACATGTCATGATGCTGATCTTGCTGCTCTCATCTGTAGAAGCCATCTTCTGGCAAATCCACATACCATAAAGAAACCTCCATATGCCAACAGTTGTTGATCTGAGAGATTTTTCCCTAGATTGATGCAGAGACACCTGCTGTCACAGTGATCAAGGTCATGATGGCCAAACAGTTAGCCATTAATGGACAATACTCGAAACAGATCTTTTGATCAGCAGGTCTATTAAGACAGCCATTCATGAGATGATCACTAGGCCGCAACATGACCTCATAAACAGGAAAAAAAAAATTGTAAATGTTCCTATGTTGGCATAATTCATAATTTAGGGTATTTCACCATTGGAAATTGCCACTTCGAGTCAAGGATCAACAATTAACAATTCAATATGCTTAACAAGTTAATAATATATTAAGGCATTATTTCAATTATATAAAAAGAAAGCTACCTCAGTTCTTCCAGGCATGATAGGCTTCCCAGCAAACAATTCTGCAAGAATGCAACCAGCGCTCCATAGATCCACAGCAACTCCATAGTCTGTGGCACCAAGCAAAAGCTCTGGAGGTCTGTACCACAATGTAACTACCCGACTTGTTAGAGGCTGCTTCTGAGGTGAAGAGAAAAAAGTTGCCAGTCCAAAATCAGCAATCTTGAGATTGCCATTAGTGTCAATCAGAAGATTTGATCCCTTTATATCACGGTGCAATACCCCACGGTTGTGGCAATGTTCAAGTCCATGAAGCAGCTGCTGCATGTAACATTTAATCTGCAGGAAAAAAACTTCAGATCAACCTTTAATAAAGAAAAAAATATGGTAATAGATTAGCCAAGTTCATTCCTTTGCTGTGAAGAAATAAGATCCGGTAAAGGACCAAATCTTTGAAATTGGGTGAGGATGGATCGCAGAGACAAAAATTCAGTTGAAAATCATCATTGCACGTACAACCTGCTTATCTTAATGGGAGAAAAAATCTCCTAGCTTCCTTTTATTATAAATGTTTTCATTTTGCTGGCCTTTCTAGTGGCTTGATGAGGAAAAACCATAAATAGTGTTACTATGGATTGCCAAGGAAAATAAAAATTTGATGCAAAAAGCCATTTCTTAGAACTAACCCATAGGAAATTAGGTGGCTTTCAGACACTCACGTCAATATATTGAGTTAGGCAAGTTTCACCTGGGTTCTTGACATTTTCAAAAGAGTTCAAAACTGTACTTGAAATAGCCACTCTAGAGTTTGTCATAAAATTTCTTCTTCTTGTTTTTTTTTTCTTGTCAAATTATGTTAGGATCCAAAATATTATGTATCAATTATTCTCGCAGTTAAAGTTCAAATGAGACAGAGCAAGAACCTGTGCTTCGGTGAATTTAATCCCTGGTGAGGCCAAAAGCCCTGCAAGGTCATGCTCCATATATTCAAATACAAGGTATAAACTGCCAGACATTCTTGAAGCAATGACACCCTCAAGCTTCATAACATTTGGGTGATCAAGCCTGCGCAAAACAATGATTTCTCTTGCCATAAAGCGAACACTTTCTGGATCCATATTAGCAAAGCGCACCTTCTTCAATGCCACTATCTTATTTGTTTCAAGATCCCGAGCTTTGTACACACTGCTATATGTTCCCTGTCCAATCTGCATTGTTTGCAGAAAAGTTTACTGGTAAAGAACTGGGCAATAAACCAAGGAGTAGACAGCATTTAACAGCTAAATGGTGGTTGCTCAAAAACCAAGCATTGCATATCAAATAAAAAACATGCCAAGTTGCTGAGAAACTTTCAGTTTCAAATTGATTGAAACAAACAAATCTGAGAGGAGTGCTTGTCCAACAGAACCTAGAAGAATGCTTGCTTCAGGGAAGAAGCCATTTTGCAAGAGACATGACTCGTTGCCTGCAGTAACATAACAGCGCCTCCATCCCTCGGACTAGCATGTTTCACCATTTTTGTCAATTTTACTGTTCAAAAACTTTCAGGGGTAAACAGAACATTTATTCTTTCAAGAATATCAAAGTAGTCAAGGGTAAAAAATTCAGAAAGAAATTACATTTCCAGAGAAAACAAAAATCTCTACAAAGACAGCATCCATCTTTTAACCAATGACCAAAAGGCAACTGAATTTGAACAAAGTAATATGACTGCACTCTCAATGCACCCAAAACTAGGTTGTCCATTAGGAACCTAAGATATATGCGGCCGCAAGCATGCTTGCACGTATACACATATTGTAGGTATAACATGAGGGGTGTTGGTTAAGGTTGTGCTGAGAATACATTTAAACATCGAAGAGTTATTGAATATATCGCAAGCTATAGCCAACAGGATGTATATACCAATTAGCTATTATTTTCTAGTTCATGGAAAGGGGAAAATGAAACCACTTTTTTTTTAAAAATTCACTCAAATTATCAATGGACAAGACAAAAACAACGAGAATCATGGAGACATACACCAAACTGACCTTATCCAGCTTCTCAAATGAATCTGCCCTTCGAGGCACCCATCCATTGATTGCTTCTCCAGCTACAGCAGTGAGCCAAGAAGGCCAACCAGCAACAACCTGTGCTCCTCTCTCTCCATTGCTCATACTCACTATACTAGAACTCATTCGATTATTAGCCTTTTCGATTATTTCCTTCCTTTCCCCCTCATCGGATGATACTGGAGCATACTCCACGTTATCGTTTCCAGGTTGATTCGATATCAAGCTAGCTGTGGCATCATTAGCACTGCCATCAACCTCTACCACGACTTCATCTTTTCTGGATAAAGAGACTAGCCGTTTGGCAGGCTTGTTTTTTTCTTTTCTTCTCACATTATTGTCTAAAAAATTATTTGCTCGACCGCCTTTCGAGCAAATGCATCCCATAATTCCAATCCAGAATTCTCAACCGTGTGACTGGTTTTACTACAATTCTTTCCAGCATCAACCCCAAAATATCATCATCTCCAACGTATAAATGTCCTAACTTATCCTACTCCGCATCTAATCAATCAATGTAGTTCTTGAAAGTTGAAAATTCTTAACTTTTGATATCAAGCTCTAACACAACAAGGAGAACCCAGATCACCAATTCAAAGGAAACAAATGATAAACATAAGAATCAATGGTAAATGCCCCAAGAAGAAAACTTTGAAAAAACTAAGATCAACCCAGATCCTCAAATCAAAAGATCAATAAAAAAACCATTTTGACATATCAACAACAACCCAGATCCCAATCAGGTACAAAGATTGAGATACAACATTCAAAGATACAGTTTCAAAACGTAGAAACAAACTAGAAAGACCCTTTTTTGACAACTATTAAAACCATGCAAAAAAGAAAAAAAAAAACCCAATTACAAGGCAAAAAAGAAAAAAGAAAAAAAGGATAAATTTGGACCCTTTTTTGGTCTTTGCAAGGTTATTGTGCGACAGCAAGATTGAAAGAGAAAGAGAGGGTATTTCGGATCTGGATATTTCCTAGAAATGCGAATACCCTTTGAAAATGAGAGATATTTTTTTGTTTCAGACAGGTTGTTCTTTCAAACTTCACTTCTGTTTTTAGCTTTTTTACAGACAACACTACTCCTGCAAGAAAGATTTGATTTTTTTAGAAGCAAAGCAAAGAAACAGAACACAATGATGCCAAGTGATGTGTGAGTAAGCGAATGAGCGAGCGAGAATTGAAAGGAGTGGGGATCCATACATCACATTAGCTTCTTCTTCATCTTCTTCCTCCTTGTTTTTTCTTGGCTCGTCTTGTTAGAGAAGCAAATAACAAAAGGATTTCTTCTTCTCGTGAGAAGAGAAACAGAGGCTCTTCCACGTGGCGACACAGTGGGCCCCGCATGTCCTTGTGGGCCCCGCAGTGGAAATCTTGCGTGATTGTGACTGCACTGCGGGGGGACCGGAGGAGAAGGGCATCATCATCATGGGCTGGGTCTTCTGGGGTTTTAATGCGACCTCGCTCATGCTCTTGAACTCAATCGAACCATCTTTATGACGCCCGTGTTAAATTGTCACGCATAAAAAGTATTAAGATAATTTAAAAGTATTTATGTTATTGAATAAAAATAATTATTAAAAATAATGGCCATTTTGAGAATATAAAATACAAGAGAAAAAGATGAGTATTCATGAGAGGGAGAGGGAGAGGAGTGGTTGGATATGATGAGACAACATAGGACATATTGCTCGATCATCATTGGCTTAGTGCTAAATATGGCTTTTGTCTTGAACAAGATGTCTAACATTCTCGTAGTTAAGAATTGAGAATCTGTTTAGAGTTCATGAGCTGAAAGGGTGTGCATCTGAAATTGCAATATTTTCTACAAAAAAAAATTTATGTTTTTTTACTATTGAAAAAATTGGTTAATGAAAATATTTTTTAAAAAGTTGTAAAAAATTCAGAAGTCTTTTGTTATCTGTTAATTTTATTAAATTTGATTTTCAATTTTTTGATTGCTATATATTTTGTTTTGAATTTTTTTTTTATTTAATTTGATTTTTATACCAACATTGATCCTTATTATTTTGATTGTCATTTATTTTTTTCTTATCATTTTCTTAATTGAAATTTCTTATTTATCAAATTTGACTTCCGTTCTTTTTATTGCTATTTATTTTACTTGAAATAATTTATGAAATTGAATTTTTTTTCAATTCCATCCTCCTTTAATTTTTTAATCTATCAGATTTGGTCTCCATTATTTTTATTTTTATTTGTTTTATTTGAAATAATTTATGAAACTAGATTTTTTTCAATTTCATCTTTCAATTTTTTATTTGTCAAATCTAGTCCCCAATCTTTTTAATAAACTTGAAAAAAAAATATTAATAAGTTATTTTTCAGGTCATTTTACATGACATGGTTAAATACTGGAAAATATTTTTCAACTCATTTTTCATGACACTACCAAACATAAAAAAATAATTCACTTTTTAAGAATTTACTTTCCATGAAATCCACTTCCCAAAAAGAAATTATTTTTCAGCAAACAAATAGGGTCTCACAGTCGTACAATCTTCTTTGTGTATTGAGTTTGTAGTTATTAAACTTAGTTTGTCATGATTGGTTGATAGAAGAAATTCAAGATTTGGAATCTAATCAAGTTTGTGTTTTTAGTTGAATTGAATAAAAAATTAGCCTAATGAAACCCAGTTGACTTGGTTGGGTTTTTAATAACCCAACCAACCACAGTTGACCTTGGAAAACTAATGGTGATATTAAGTTTCTCAGTTATTTTTTGAGACTTATGGGAAATGTTAAGAACTAAATTATTGTTTTCAAATACTTGTCATTCATAAACAGATAATCAAACAAAAATAATGAATAAATCATTTACTATTTTATTATGTATTGTCATTCAAAAGAAGTTTAAAAGTTTTGAATGTTTATCGTTTGTTGAGTTTGTATATAATAAGAATGTGCATTTTAATACATCGCATTAGCTTCTTTTTAATCTTCATTGTCTTCCTCCTTGTTTGTCTTGTCTTGTTATATAAGCAAATATCAACATAAAGACTTCTTCTTCTTCATTATTGTTTGTTTTTACATTTAAAACTGTATTTGGATGCATTTTAAAAGTGTATTTAGTTGGAAAAAACATCAAATCAATTCTTTTTTAGCGCTTTCCTAGTTATTTTGATATGATGATGTCAAAAATAAAAAAAAAATTAATGCTTTTTTAAGTGAAAATAATTAAAAGACAGGGGACCAAAATATAAAAGCGCCACAAATGGGTGATGGTTTTAAAGTTCATAAAAAGTTTAATTTAGTCCTCACACTTTAAAAATTACACATATTTGGTCCCTCGATATGTTTTCAATTCAATTATGGTACAAAAAATTATTTTTGTTATTTTTAGTCAATGGTTTGGGAGAGGAGAGAGAAAGGTCGTCAGATTCTAGTGGTAAAGAGAGAAAGATGTCGTTGACACAAATTTCAGTGACCAAAACAGTTGATCTTTGTGTCAAATGATTTCATTTGATGATGAGAGTTCATATTAGTTTTTATTTTTTTTTACTTTGAAAGTGCCTAAAAAACATATATGAGCTCGAGAAGATTTTTTGTTTCGGGTTTTGGAATGGTTTTTTGAGGTCATGGACAAGTTTGTTAAGGTTTTTATGGTATTTTCTAAGTGTTTTATTTCAAAAATGGGCTGGAAAATGGGTTTTGGGTAAAAAAACCTTTAAGCCTAATTTTTTAACCACCACAATAGCTAGAATCTAGGCAAAATTTGACGACATATTGTTTGATTTATTTTTTTAAAAAAAATCAGGGTGACGACATATCTCTGCCCCAAACACAATAAAAAAAAAAAACCAATGGCCCAGACACACAAGCCTTAATGAAATGGGTCGAGCTAGCTTAACAACGCTTGCCCTTTTTCTTTTTTTCTAATTTTTTTTTCTATTTTTTAAAAAATTAATATTTTTATATGTTTTTTTTCAAAAATATTTTTTTTACTTATATTTAAATTAATACTCATTCTCTCTTTTATTTTATTTATATAGCCTCTTTTAAATGACAATTATTTTTTATTTATTTTATATGTATTTAATTTTTGAAGAAATTTTTGTGATTAATCTATATTTTTTTTAATATTTCGTATAGATGAATTTTATTTCTTAAAATAAAAAAAATATTTATTTTTAGATAATATTTATAATATACATAGCCATGCATAGTATTATTTTATCTTTTATTTTATTCAATCAATTTAATGTGTGTGTCTATTCTTATTATTGCTTGATTGAATAAAAAAAACTAATAAATAAATTTAACAAATATAACTGGGTAAATATCTCATCTTGCGAGATTAAATATTTTAATTTACACTTATCTCTTGATTTTCCGAGTTTTATTTTTAGTTATCATTTATCATTTTATTTATTTATTTATTAACACATATAGTTCTTGATTTATTTGATTATATGTATGTATAAACTTTTTTATTTTCACTTAGAGATTTTTTAATTATAAAAATACATAAAAAAAACTTGTATATATAATTTGTTTTTATAGAAAACAAAATACATAACCCGCGATAAAACACATGTAAAATAATTAGTATGCCTACTAGTCGAGATATCATTGATTAACAACTTAATATCACTTGTAAAGTTCATGGAATGAAAAGGAGTGTGTGTGAAATTGGAGCATTACTTTTTATATGATTTTTTTCCTTTTAACAAATTTTTATCGTACCATTTTCTTTTTTGTATTGCATTTATAGTTATTAAACTTAGTTGTCCTAATGGGTTGCTAAAGGAAATTTAAGATTTAGAATATTATATTTTTAGTTGAATTAAAAAAGTAATTTATTTGATGTAATCCGATTAACTTGTTCAAGATTTTAATAATTTAGCTAAACTAACTAAATTAAAGTCAACATTTTTAGGACTAGTTAGAAATAGCATCGTTTTTTAGTTTTCTAAAAAAAATTGTTAGAAAAGGAATAAATGCAACTTCTTATTCAAATGTAATATTTTTTTATCTAGAAAATTAAAAAACTAATTTTCTAGTTTTTAAATTTGTATTGTGTTTGGAAAATATATTTTAGATATTATTTTAGTTTTTCTTTATAATTTTTCATTGTTTTTCAAATGAAGAAAATACATGACTAATAATTTTTTTTTTTATATATATACAAAAACCTTCTAGCAGGG
>Ga0307515_10008098_pt1 | contig 20594 bp, 20 predicted proteins | sample 17_EM_MG_FD_194513 | JGI IMG/M metagenome (GOLD analysis project Ga0307515, IMG submission 194513) | Populus trichocarpa ectomycorrhiza microbial communities from riparian zone in the Pacific Northwest, United States - 17_EM | ecosystem: Host-associated > Plants > Roots > Unclassified | place...
TCAGAGGTAGATCGAACTCGGGTCTATCCTACATGACATTAGGGGATATGCTGGAGTACCTCCACCACACACAAACAATTTCGGTCAAGTGCAGGCAGACTACTAGAGCAGTTATTATCTACATAGGCTGTGACCGAAAAAAAATAATGTGATTTTCGGTGTTGAGTTCGGGAGCTCGTTGCCTCTCCGAACCTCGGAGTAACACCGACGACCAAGTGGTCCAGCCCCTTCTTGGGGCAGGTATTCATTCCCGCACCAGGAAGGGGCTGGCATGCGAGCTTAGTCCTACCACTGTTGTAGGATTTCTCTCATCCTCCATTACACCTTTGGAAAGTGTTTACTCGCCCTCCGAATTTCAACATCCCTTGGATTTCGAAAAGCATACCGCATCTGCATTCAGCTCGTCACGGCGACCGTTTTGCACCCTCAGTGCCTGATGGATGGTTGTCACTTTATGTTAGGTTCGGACCGTAAATGAATGGTGCATTGTCCTTAGCTATCGACTCAGCGACATCATTGCGGGGTACAAGAAGCAGAGCAAGGACAAATTTGTGAGATATGACTGTACAGCATGCTTTTAGTTGACTTTGTGATGAAATCAAGCATTCAGTCGACGAATCAGGGCGCTTAGATGATGCTAAGCAAATTAACTCCTAGGTGAATTGCAGCCAAGATGATATCGCCGGATCATGAAAACCCTCCAAGCCTATATATATATTCGCCTTGCCTGCCCACCTTACTTACAATCTCCAGAACCTTCGACACACCCTCCTCACCCCTGGTACCACATCGCATCACCCTTGATGATATATTCAACGCTTCCGACGCTTGTTTAGAGTAAGCAGCATCTGATATCTTCCACTCAATCATTGACCACCATTGAGAACCTAAAATGTAATGTGATGAATTCTGGTTGCCGAAATCAGTCGTCACAGATGCTTATACAATCCAGATGCCGACACTTCAAGTCAGTGTCTGGGCCGAAAATGCCGGTGTTGGAGTCAGCCAATGGCCAGCCGAAACCATGGGGATTTCGCAGGATAAGGGTGGCTTGACAATACAACGGATGGATAATAAAGTGAGGGATTGCGTCTGGGAGATTGCTCAGTCCAGGGGCATCATCATCAAGCTAGGCGCCGGCCCCGAGCAAGGGGATCTCCGAATCAATCGTTCCGTCACTGGAATCAGTGAACTGGAGTTTAAAAGGCCCCTTTGGTAACGGGACATGGCAGACAAGACTAACCTCGATGGTCAGAACCTCCAGGCAGCACTGTACAAGTTCGCAGAGGTTGGCCTTCGCGGAAGGAAGAATGGGCTTGAAGAAACCACAACTAAGAAGAGGAAACTCGTGCACATTGCTACGAATTTCATCACCCTGATGCTTCTTTTGCCCTTCCTGATGATGTGTAGATCCAGAAGACGAGAAGGAAGAAACCTCGGGTCACTGGTCCTCGCCAATAAAGGTGCGTTGCGACGGCTTGAAAGATTTCCTTGTTGAGCCATTTAGCTTTACTATCGCTTATGTGGATCCTGACACTGCAGGGAAGAGGGTGGGTGAAAACAACTCTCAGCAATTCTCATGGCACGGGCCTGGGGATGATAAATCGATACTTCCAATAGTTATATCAATCGTCGATACAACCCTATTGTCAATCGTGATTGCTGCAATCACCGGTCTGCCAGACCCTAGCCTGAAAATCCGGGTGCTTTGGGGCTGCCTGGAGGAGCAAAATGGAGATGGTGGTCCGTATGCCCGTAATGTTACCCCAATCTTGGAGGACAATACTGGTGCTGGTTGGGTACAGGCAGCAATGAAATCAAGCAACCCAACGCTTTTTTGGGTTGTTTATCGTGGCCAACAAGCCGACAGCACAGATGGTTCCCAGACACCTATGTATGGTGGCCACAGTTACCTTCCTCTGGATGCGATCCTCCCACCTCCAGCCGAGAATATGATGGACGATATCATAGAGGAATCGGATAATGATGGTTACACGTGGCGCCCAAATCCAAGAAGCTTCCCAACCTCAAAAACAGGCTTCCAAAAGTTTGAATGGAAGCGTCAAAAGATCATTATCAGACGGCAGCAATACCTTGAAGTCATCCCAAAACATGCCCTTGGTCTCTTTGCCGATTATGAGCAAAACGTTGTTGCAGATGAGGATGTGGCTTGGCTACGCAAGCATGATGACATTGTGAATCCTCCCGCTGCAGGCTCTTTGGCCAATAGAAAGCATACAAGCAGCCGCCCAGCTGCAGATTAGTTATTGTGATGATGGAATGCACTGGCTGGACGGTTGTTCAAGGATGTGCATTGTGGGTGGGTATTTTCCTGGCACTTTGGAGATTGGACGGATGGGTGATAATTTGGAGTTTTTTGGTGAGGTTTTGGGTCTCTTTTTGGTGTTTTGTTTATATTAGTATTACATCATTCATATTCATGCATGAAGGGCTGTGTTGACAGTTCACAATGTTGGGAGTAATCGTTCAGACTGTTATTTTTGGGAATGACATAGTGGCCGCGATGGGACTCCGTGTATGGCTGTCATGTAATTAGTAGTTCGGGATCTTTACCCAGCACAAGAGAGTCTGATTAAGTAGAGAAACGCGAATGCTTTTTAGCTCGTTGCAATAACAATTGTTTTGAAAGAAACCCAATCAACAACCCTGCGGCATGCTTGTCACCTGCCAGTGTTGATTCCGAGTTCCGGTCCATCCAAGGAGTTCGAAGTGTGGGTGGCGGGACAATCCAAGATCCTTCATTCGTCGACAGGATAACAAGACGCATCACAATGATGGTTTTAATCAGATCAACGCTTTCTTTCCTTTACACAACGCTTTAATTCATTTACTCTACATTCATTCACATTTCCTTGAGTCACTCCTTTCATTTTTCGTACTTATCACTTGCCGCCTTTTTAAATCATGACATGAAGCCGCTGCACTTCTCCTCCTCCGCTTCCTTCCATCACCAGGCAAAGCAGACGATCCATCCACGACAAGGATCTCGCGGATAATCTCAGCATGATACCCTCCAAATACATTAATCATCGAGATGACATTTTAGAATCCGACGACGAGCCTGTTCGGCTACCATCCAGGAAAACAATGGGCAAGCGGCCATCGAAAGATTACTTCAAGTCAACAGATGGAAAACGAGTCACACCAACTCAATTAACTCGTACGTCGGTGCAACCTTTAAATCCTGAGTGTTGGGACGTCTTTATTTTCTCGGTGGAGAAGGATGAACGCGAGCCTGCGCTGCTGGCCTCCAAGAAGGTATCCAATTAAGCCTTTGAATGATTGAATCCACCCGGTAATGTATATATTTACTAGAGGAAGGATACAAACGAAGCTAGTGTGCAATTGGTTGCATGGATAGCTCGAAATCTGTGGCGATATGAGCCCTGTGTTGACAACGTGAGAGGTCTCATAGTCGGCACAGAATACAATGCCAAGACAACCCTTTCAGGCGTTCGGGCGATCGTCATCGCATGTGGGAAACCTATTGCTATCAATTATGAGATGTTAGTGAATGCCTTTGCCACGAATGCGGTGAAGACCTCCCAGATTCATAGTTGGTGGTAGGAGGAAATCGCGAAGATTGATCCAGGCCAGAGAAACTCAGACCATCGACGTGCCTACAGTTCAGAGGTAAATGTATTATCTCAATGATTGTTTTCATCGCCAGCATTGTGCTTCAGGCTGTTGCAAAGATTACTTGCTCCCGTTCAGCAATGGTTTACCGCTGAAGACCTCAATCGACTCTATTGACGGATTTCGAACACAGTTGCCTACAGAGGTGCGGAACATGGTTGCCTGGCTATTGGCGAAGGACAGGCTTCAATGCCCTACAAACGATTGTTAGGTAAGTTCAAAGTTCCCTTCTTGTTTAATCGTTGTCTGGATAATCAATTTAGGAGTGCAGGTTTCGATTTGCAGCGACCGAAATTGTGGATCTTATTCACCAGAGATCCTTCTATGGCATACGACAGATGGGAATGAAAGATAGATCATTGATTGATAAAATCAACCCGACATTCATTGCCGTCACCGCAACGGCCATCCACCATTGTCTGTCGGCCTGGAAGTCAGGCAAGTTTAGTGTCCCACCAGAGTTTGGTCCAGAAGGTGGCGCACAACATAAGTGTGATAAAAGAAACATCAATCTTATGGTTAATAATGCATGCACAGATGTATTTCATCGTCTTGACGCAGATTTTCGTTCTTCCTCGCCAGAGGTTTAAGCCAAAGAGATACACAACATCTGCAGCATGATCGGTTGAAGGATCCACTCAGCAAGTACAGACCCAGCGATGGCACAACCACACAACGATCAGGGTAGCTTTGATGAGGACTTCCTCGATTACGTCCCGCTGGAGCTGATAGAGCAGCCCGACAATTCTTTTAATCCTCTCAGCAGTTTTGTTGCTGCCACTGAAGCTAGTATGTAATTCTCAGTTGTTCTGCCTGCCATCGCCAGCAGCAGCCAGCCCGTCCCCTGCAGCGACAGCAACTGCAACTGCAACAACATCACCAACATGACCAGTGTTGAGAATATGGAATTAGTCGATGGAAGTACGATTGTAGAGGGTGCGATGTCGCTTGGAGGTTAGGAATAGTGTTAGTGATCGGATGTAGGATTTCCTTTGTATGCTATTTTGTTCCAGCTTTCGTCGATATATCATAACAGTAGTAAATGTAATAGAACTGATGGTTTACTGAAGGCTGATCCGAAACGCGTGAAATCATAATCATGACAATGCATAACCCTCCCGGGACGAACTGCAAGCTACTGAGGATCTCGTATCAACAAACTATGTATCCTGAACTATTTCTGCATGGTAACTATCATCGGTCAAATTAAGCCATGAGGGTCTTTAAAAACAAGAACTACACACTTCTTTCAACGTATGGAGTGAGTACTATCATCATCGGGAGGACTAATTGAGTTGGGCGACATAGGAGTACGCTGAGAGATGATTTGTGATATTGCCAAAGGAAGTGTGAACTATTCTTCAAGTGCTCCTTGTCACATTCGCAAGCGTGGGTACACTGGTTGTGACGCTTGACAACAGCATGGCGACAAGTCAAAGAACACTCTCGAACAGTACAGCAATGCCATACTTCAGGGAAACGTTGATTTCATTTTTTTGAGTTTGTGGGTACAATAAACTAAATTCATTAATTGAAGGAGATTTAGTTTTTGCGGATGCAGGTTATTTAGGTCATGTGATATGCATAACAGCTACCCTGGGGAGCGTCTCCAAACAAGGCAGTCACGATTACCTTTCGCAGGGTATGAGTGGGACCCTACTCATTTGGATCAGCTGAGGACTAGCGGATTCATTGAAGCATACGCAACGGAAGCTGATTTAATGATACAACAATCGTACCTGATTGAAAGGGCTACAATCCTGCCAAGCATGTTGTTTTCAACCAGAGTCACAAACCAGAAACTAGTGGGATTTGTCTGATCAGGTCTGCCTGCAGAGTAGGCAGTGGTTAGCCAATATGCAAGGACGTCGGTTTCCGAGCCAATGTGATGTTATAGCGGAACAACTCAGGTACTGACCGGCTGAAGAGAAAAATCTCAGCATAAGCATGGTGTGACTAAGGGATTATGACATTGGCTGATGATATGAGACCTCGAGCATCCCGGAATGTTGTGTTATGGCAGAATGGTAACTGCAAGAGTACGACTTCTCAAGGCATACATGCGTATATGTCATTTAATATTCATTGGCATAGTATTGGTTTGTTGCCGATCAAATTGATGATGCATTCATCAGCAAAATGTTCAAAGGTTTTGAAGTCATAACTGTATACCTCAGCAACTCTGAACAGCCACCCAGATCCTTCCAGATGCGCCCAGATGCTCCCAAATAGGTTGAATGCAAAGCGATGTGCTCTCAAGTGCTCCAAGACAACTTCACCAGTGCTCCAGAATACTCCGGAAGTTTTAGAACAGAACCGATGAATATCCCAAGGAGTGAGCTGTATCATTCAAAATGTTTCCAAATCAAACAATTAGGATGTGCAAATTGCGGAGTGGTTGGTAGTATTGGCCGTGTCTCCGAGAGTAATCAGGGTCACCTCGAACATGGAGCGATACACTCCGTGATTGATTATTATAATATTTATATCAGGTAGTACAATTCAATCAACCATCTTCTGCAAACCTTGATTCGGGCAATTTGATTTTCATACACAGTCCCGGAGGTATCTAAATCCACTGGATTAATTTCAAGCCATACGCTAACGATTCTCTCTGATGCAGGATTATTCTCTCACACAAAGTGGGCCCGTCCAACAATTGATCTGACAGGTACAATATGCATCTTATCAGTCTGTTTGACAACCAGGAAGAACCCGTCAACACAATCCGCCCAATCGTGCAAATCTTTGTACTTTGTTGGAATCACCACCGCATATTCTTGATTTTGAGGACGTAATATCCATTGTTGGGTCTTGTTCCACTTCTTAGAGAAGGTGGATATCGATTTTCCGGCAGGCAGACGCTCCTGTAATTGGAGGATCTGGTTTGGTGGAGTCCAGCTGAAGTATAATATGGGAAAAGAAGAAACTAGGACTTGGAAGGTGTTCTCAAGGTCACTGTCCGTATATTGGTCCCAGACATTATGAGATTCAGGCAAAATCCCTCGGTGTGCATCTGTATACTCTACCTCCCAATGAAGTCGCAGACGCTCAACAGATGTAGGGCATTGAAATGGTTGACAGTAGAGCAAAAGCCCATTCTGAAGTGTAATAAATACACTGTCTATAAGTACATTCTGTCCATATCCGAGCACCAGTCCAGTATCTTCATGTCCCCAGTCGTCTTCAAGTTGTGTATGGAATAGCTGTCCAAAGTTGGAAATTCCGATATCTAATGATGGATCTCTGAGTGAGGTTAATTTGATACTTCTGCACACACTGCGGACATGAGTTTCTCTCAAATGATGTACCTTTTGTGATGCAACGAGGGAAAAATGGCTCTTTCTGCCAATGATGCAGGTGTAAAAGATGGGCTCGGCGCGTACTTCGCCCTTTATGGGCAGCCAATTGTAGGTAGAAAACTTTCGCAGAGTCAATATTGTACCAGCCTTGAAGGGTAAGATATGACAGTGTCTCCTCCATATAGTGAACGAGTTGACTGGTCATTGTGCTTGAGCGTCTGGTGAGTGTAATTGAGTTTCTTGTTAGATTGGTATGCCTCTTTCACATTACCGATATGTACCCATTCTGAAATATGGGTGGTGTAATTGTCACCGCAACCCATTTGCCGAATTGAATGTCACATATGGCTAACAAGATGCATCATTGGATATCCGAAATAGATTACACGGTGTTGGATGGTTCTACGGAGCTGCTGAACGCCTATTACCTGGCACCAAGCTGGAAACTCGACCAAGCGGATGGAGGATTCCTTTGTGAACCGCATGTGGTCTTTTGAAGTGATATCATTAATCTCTCTCTCAAGCTGATTCACAACATGGTCTGGATCAGCGATACTCCCAGTGGTGGCTTCAATCCCTGCATTGGATAGACAGACCTGAAATTGCACACGCTTGTTGGTGGTCAGGTTTACCGCCCTGTAAGCATCTTCTGCTGCAGCTGTCTTCCTTGGAGCAAGTTTTTTTGGCGAATAGGCTTCTGGGACTGGTTGCCTTAGTCCTGACTTCCTGCAATAGTTGTTGCTCATGATGGTGGAATAATTTATTCTAAAGCTTGCATTTGGCAGGTAACACCTGATTGGTTTTGCACTCCGATCGCTCAATTGCCCTCTGCCTAGCAGCATAGAACCATATGGTTGCCGCTTGTCGAGCTCTATTCAGGTGCACCTGAAATTGCCTACTGTTTGATGTAGTAACTTTTTCAGCCCTATACAGCTGAACCTCCATTGCAGCACGGATTTTATGAATCTTTTGTTCTTCTAAATGATGGGATTCTCTTGCCAATAGTTCATCCACTTGGGCCTTCCCGGACTTCGACATTTTCAAATCTCGAGAGGCACACTGCTGCGTGTGAAATCACTTCACTGCATCCTCTACTAGTGCAAGGAATTGATCGAAGTGATTTTGTTCGCTGACAAGTACAGAGAATTCACATAATGCGCGCACCACTTCCTTCGCCAGGTCATCCGAGGCTGTTACCGCAACTGATTATCCGGCATCCTCGGAGCAGTCAACAAGTGGAGCGGAATTCACTGCCAGTGTTCTGTTCATGCTCCGGATTTCATTTCCCTCCCAGGAGCTTCTTTTCATCAAATCCGATGGTGTAGAGAAGCACTGGAGGCCAGGATATTGAGGTACTGATGTGAATTGATTCTCAAATTGATCCTTGACATTTCAAGGTTTCAGGTATTTGAGGAGCCAGTGCAATAAGTCTTTCACTAAACCCAGGAGCAGCTGATGCAATTCATCATGCTGCCAAAAGCGCTAGACATTGCAGAGAGGGTATTGCCAGAACTGGTTCCAGATTGGGTGGGCTCCAAAAATGTGGAGAACATTGATATTAGTTTCGTCACAAAGCTCCAAGTAAACATGTTGATCTTGCAGGTTGTCAAGGGGTTGAAAAGTTGAATGCCCCATTGGGGCACCTTTAGTCACTTCACACATTGGGCATGAGCCATATAAGACTTGAACAACCATGACTTGTTCCGGACCATCCCCGACCCAGGCAGCCAAAACAGAATAACATTGTCCCTGTAATCCATCAGCACCATCCCATTTCAAGCCTGGGCCAGTGATGTCAACATTCAGGTGTAGGGAGAGCGCATATCCAACTGCAGAATGCCATGCTTTGTCAGCATTGTTGACACCTTTCGGAGGACAGGGGATCAGCCCAACAAGAATCCAGGCCCGCTTGTTAGGTGTATAGCGGATATCATTTCGAATATGACTGATCGTGAGATACAGCGGCCACGCATGCTTGCCACCTGGACATTTGATCATGTGTGTCTTGTCGGATGCACAAAAGACTGGCACAATCGTCGCTCCAGCAGGAAGCTGATCTTGCATATCCCACCACCATTAACCTCAGTTCATCGAGCTTTACATTTGGTGACGTTGTGAGTGTGCCAGGTGCACCGGTTCAAATTCGAGGTGCCCCTGGCAGGGGAGATGTGCTAAAACGAACAGTATACATTTGAAAATATCCCCGTACTACAATGTTCCGAAGATGTACAAATGATCTTCGATCCAACTATCATTGCCGAGCCCAAAATCGAGTCTGGAGAACATCTTTCTTAGATCATCTGCTGATTGAAATGATTTCATTTTGAAGTTGTCCAGTCGACGCCTCAGATGTTGATCTATCCACATTTTAGTTTAGTAGCTTAATAATTGACCGTGTTGAATGTCATGTGCTGACCGAAAAGGATACCATGGATTCCATTGTTCTGAATACTTGTGATGCTTGTTGCACAATCCAGTTGGTTTGCCATAAGCTTTCCTCACCACGTTTTCCACTCCAACTACCTGGCTATGAGCCCTCGTCTTTGTGGGATCATAGGTACAAGTCAGATCAGGCTTCTGGGGGTGTATCATTTATTCGTCAGGAGTATCTTCATGTTGTTGCATACCAGGTACATTTTGCATGGGTGGATTGTTAGGGGGGTACTTCGCTGCTAAGTAAAGGTACCTAGGTACGGCCCTAGATCCTAATCTTTATTGTATGTCTTTCAGTTTGGAAACTGGGCGGTTCCCTTTTCTAATCTCGCCAGCCGTCTACAATCAAGAGTCTTATGATTTCCCTTTCGATCTTGTGGCCAAGCGCAATGCTGACACTCTCGGGCAGCTTTTCTTCGTCGTAGCTCTGATCAGATAATTCCTTCGGTCTCAGTTCCAAAAGTCTTAAGCTCTTGCTTAGCTTTCTTATTGGCCTTCCTTTTGACTATTCGACTAGCCTGTCGAGTTCTGCGTCCTATAGCCTTTCTTTCCTGTTTAGACTGTTCCAAGAATATCTCGCATTTATCAATCACCTCGTTATGGATGTTGGTTTCAGTCGTACTAAATGAATCTCCCTCAGAGGTATTATAACTATCCTCGGATGCCTGGAGATTTATAACTCGATCCGGATGTACACCAGGTGGTGCAGACTTTATTCCTAACTCAGGTTTTCCGATATTCTCCCGTGCTTTGAGATTATCGATATACATAACTAATCCTTCCTGTAATCCGATGGTCGAAGCTATCCACCAGATACTTTGCGCCAGGAAGATATACTGATTATTTCGAGCGTAGGAGATTATCTTTTCGAGAGCATATACAATAATGTCCTTATCACTTTCGAAGGTGAAAGTCATTCGTATGAAGATACTTATCGGTGCGGGGCTGCCGCTACAGAAAGCTAATAGATTTTATAGATATAATAGGTAGGTATAGGTATCATAAAAACACAATAATATTTCAGATCGTTCTTCGCTGGTAGGTATCGCTGACTGTTTCGCTGCTAGAGCTTGTTCTTCTCATTGTCGGAACAATGTAACCTTTTATATAGAAAGTTCAATCGGGATGTTACGCACGCGCACCCATATTTCTTTTCCATGATTCTGATAGCAACGTGCTTTTGCGTCTTACATTCCTTATTGTCCGCATGCATTCTACGGCAAGTCGGCACAGAATGCGCATGGTAGAGATTGCCACGAATCCCAAAGGTTATCGTGTACATGCAAGTGCAGTATTAATGCCTACACTACTGATAACAATCAGCCCACACTTGCACGATATCATATATCGGGTCATAACTTCAACTGGGACATCTCGCACTCGTATGGTTCGGTAATCGGGAACGCTGCCGACATAGTTGGACAACGCCTTCGAGCTAATCAATCCTATAGTATGATTGCATCATAGGTTTACGTGGCGGACAACCACTACTATGCCGATGTAGATTATATGACACGCGCTCTTCCATATCTGAACGAAAGGCTGTTGCAGTTGCCAATCCGCACACGCCAATGTGCGGGGATGCAATAGGCCTCATATCAACAGCCAATGTCATAATCCCTCAATCACGCCGCTGCTCAGGCCGGGACCATTCCCTTTGGCCAAGGAGTGCCCAGTACTCCAAACTCGCATAAGAGAGTGGTCTTAAGATCCCACGTAATAGCTGCACCTAACGATTGCCGTGTCTGCGGATACGAACTCCTCTGCTCTACTCCGATCAGACATAATCACTCTAGCATTGGAAAATGAATCTGGTTGAAAATAACACGCTCGGCAGAGTTGTAGCTCATTCGAACTGGCAGTGTTATTGCATCATCAAAAATGAATCCGCTAAGCCGAGGCCTAATCAATCGAGACGAGTACCACTCATACCCCGCTAAAGGTATTCGTGACTGAAAGTTCTGAGGATACCTAGGGTAGTCGTTTTGCATGTCAGGTGTCCCAAAGAATCCTCTGACAAGTGCCCATCACTGGTTATCTCAGGTTACATATACTCTGCTAAGGGAGAACCCCTAACATCACCCCCTTCTCTAGAATCGGTGACCCAACGATTGCTCCGTCGTAAGAAGTGAACTTGCTAGCCTCCAGGGGCGAACACTATTGCAACAAGCCGCTATATTCCCTTGGACTTTATAATGCGGCATAGCCCCTGCATATCACAAGTATGCTTCTCTTTTCTGTCCATTTCATAATTTCACATCGTTTATCGTCCGTCGACATACACGTTTATCGTCCGTCGACATACACGTTTATTGTTCGTCAACACACACATTTATTGTTCGTCAACACGTTTATCGAATTGGTAATCAAAGATGTATTGTTGATTGATATCGGATTATTTTGTCGTGTTGTTAATCAGAGACGTATCGTCGATTAGCATCGTATTGTTTTATCCAGTTGTTAATCGAAGACGTATCGTCGATTAACATCGTATTGTTTTATCGAGTTGTTAATACAGAATTGTTGTTATCTGCATTTATAGGTTCCTTCTCTTTTTGTCCAACTCTTAGACTTCGAGACCCATAACATGGATGAATTAGTTGAGTAAGCTCATCGAATGCCACTCAGGTGCACCGACTGAAGTGGAACCATGATGGCTTGGGTTGATCCCAGCCTGCAGGTGGTAAAAATCCATCCGGTAATAGCCCTTCATTCATGGAGATCGGCAGATATTTGTGATAGTGAGCCTCGAGTCGGTTCTCGTCAAATAATCCCTTTTTGGAGAAAAATCACTTGATATATTTCCGGCGAGTATTGACAACATGTGAAAAATTGCTACTGAATACATATTCCACTGAATCTCGATGCTGCTTCAGGGGGTGATATAGAGCCTCAGCGATATTGGTTTGAAAGCGATCTAACTCAAATTAGTGTAACAACATTCAGTCACATCGCACCCCGTCACATGTGGGGGGAAGGTTTCTTTCATCCTTACTGCAATCACCCCAATGGGGCCTTATAGTATGTCATTGTGAGTGATGGCTGCGCTCGAGCTCCCGAGCAGCTGATAATGATGGTAGATCGTCATTATACAATGAATAGGTGAGTTCCACAGCTAGCTGGATGTGCAGGCATTTGTTAGGGGTCCTCTCCTAGCAGTGTAGTGGTAAGCCCTTGAGCGGGGGTTTACTAATCACGTCTCCGATTGGATAGTTTGAGTTTTCAGACTAGCGGAGTCATTGAAAGCGAAATGCTGCGGCAGCTGATTTGACAATGCAACAACAGCCAGGTACATCCCGTCGTGCTTGTTGTTTCCAACCAGATTCATCCTTCGGATACTATGCGGTTGTACAGATTACACGGCAGTCGTGATTTAAAGGGTTCTGCAGTTTCCTTAATTGGATGTGTGGCACGCCCGGGTTAATGAATACCTGTTAGGGGTTATCCCTTAGCAGTGAAAATGGGGCATGATAGGGCCAAAATGCACATACCATGCTGCCGATCATGTGACCAGGGTTATGCTCTTTAGCGGGAGTTCATAACCGTCACGAGAAGAGCTCAAAAGTTGGCCAGTGGACAAAGGGGCCAGGACCATGAGAGGCTTCTTTCACTTCCAGAAACTATGCGGGACACGCTTGCGAGCAAGCACGGCAGTTGTTAGTCTATTGCGAGTAAGTGGGCTCTTCACTGCCTGACCGTAACGGCAGGATACCCAGTGCGGCACACCCCGGTGTACTGAGAGAAACCGTCTCCACCTAAGCATGACGTAACTGAGGGATTTATGGCATTGGCTGAAAAGCCAGAAGCAATTACCTTGCATTGATTTGCACGCGTCAAGCTTGCAACCAAGGGGTGTCATAATACTCTATGTTGACAGCACGGAACTGGAATCCTGATAAGCCTGTTTTAACTACCGAATAAACTCATCGAAGGCGAGATGTCAAAGTTGAAGTTATGGTCTGATTAATGAGCGATTTGATACGTGTCTCCTATGGGGATGCGCGAGCACTCCCGAGAGACGCCAGCAAATAAGTCGCAAGGGTATCTATCGGGCATCGTCAATAAGACCCACAGATAAGTGGCTATCATGAGGGAATTAATCATAGTCAGAGCAATTGGGCTGAGAGACTATAAAGAGATCACATTGCTCCGGCAATGAGGAAGACAAGCTCGAACAGCTAGAGAGAAAACGATACCTACCAGCGGAGAAATCTCCTTATTTATTATTGCGTTTTTATGATACCTATACCTATTATATCTATACCTAGAATCTATTAGCTTTGTGTAGCGGCAGCCCCGCACCTTTGAAGTTACGATACGAATGACTATTACCTTCGAGAACGATAACGACAGTATTGTATACGCTCTCGAGAAAGTTATCTCATACGCCAGAAGAACTCAGCAAATCTTTGTGGCGCAGTGCGTGTGGTGGATTGCATCGATCATTAGATTAGATCAGGGATTAATCAACTATATTGATAATCTTCAAACTCGGATCGAAATAACAGTTACATCCGAGGCGGCTCTTGACAAGCCAGATACGGTCTTCAAGGAACCTGTTGAGAAGCAATCGGATAAGCCGATATCTATATCACCAGTACCTAGGGTTATTCAGGAAGATACGAGACAGGATCAAAGACTTAAAGAGTGCGAGGAATTCCTAAGCGACACTCGACGGTTGCGAGATATCGCTACCTTAATGTCTGAAGGAAATACCCGGACAGGAAGAATTAATCCGACGCCGTTATCCAAGAAGTACTTGAAGAAAAAGGACCGAGCCCCGAGAAGCAGTCTTAGGCCTGATCCGAAGATAAGTGGGATTAACAAGGAAGACGTTCAGAGAAGGAAGTCGGCAGGAGAGTGCTTACGGTGTGCTTGGCCTTCTGATAGGATAAGATTTCATCGAGTTAAGGAGTGTCGCCGACCCATTAAGTTAGATAAGGGAACCGCCGGTTTCCCTAAGGCTAAAAAATATCAAGAGATAAAACTACAGAAGCCATCTGTAGAGGAAGTTAGTACAGAGGAAACTAGTTCTACGGAATCCTCCGACGACTAGCTATACGGAATAGGATCTATGGCCGTGAACCTTAGTGACTTTATAGTATCAGCGGATAGTTAGGATAAGTTACTTAAGGAAAAACCCCCATAACAATACCTATGCACAAATGACTGAGGGAATATGGCGTTGGTATGGTCCAAAAGCAGACATCCGGCATTGGGTTGAGGAGTAGGTTCTGCAATGTTCGATCTTAGGCCTGGGCCATTAGATTGACATGCATAAAGTTCTACATTGGCATAGCATCGATAACATGAACGATATAAGACTATGAGCTGTCAGAGATGATATGAAAGGGAGAGATGTGGTGGGGCACGTTTCAACTACCGATAACCACCTATCTTTGCAAAATGTCGAAGTTGAAGTTATGGTCTGATTAATGAGCGATATGATCTGTCTCCTATGGGGATGCGCGAGCACATCCAGAAAAGCGCCAACAAATAAGTTGCAAGGATATCTATTGGGCGATGCCAATAAGACCCACTGATAAGTGGCTATCATTGAGGGATTTGATCATAGCTTGGTGTCGAAGACTTGGGCCGAAGGTAAGAAGACACAAGCTATAGACAGATCACATTGTCCCGGCAATGAAAAGGACAAGCTCGAATCCCAGCGGAGAAAACGATACCTACCAGTGGAGAAATATTCTTATTTATTATTGCCTTTTTATGATACCTATACCCATTATCGATAGTCCTAGAATCTATTAGCTTTGTGCAGCGGCAGCCCTGCACCTTTACGGAGAATCAATGCTGCGAATGACTATTATCTTCCAGAACCATAACGACGTAATTGTACCCGCCCTAGAAATGATTATAGCACATGCTAGAAGAACAAAGCAAGTTTTTGTAGCACAGTGTGTCTGTTGGCTTGTATCTATTATCAGACTGGAACAGGGATTAGTTAATTACATCGACAATATCCAATCGAGACAGGAAATAATTATCATTCCTGGGAAACCCACAGAGAGGAATGAAACGATTTCACCAACGCCTAGAGATAAACCAGGAAACGAAAAACAGGATCGAGTCCTTAAAGAGTGTGAGGGATTCTTGAAAGATTTTCGAAGACTACGTGATATTGCTGCTTTGAAGTCCAAAGGGAAAACCCAGACAGGGCGAATTAATCCTACGAAGATATCAAAGATATCCCTGCGAAAGAAAGTCAAGAACGCCAGACACGAATATCCAAAAACCGAAGGCATAAGCGATAGCGAAATGCAGAGACGGAAAGAGTCCGGAGAGTACTTGCGCTGCACCTGGCCTTCAGATAGGAAAGGAAGTCATAGGGTTAAGGATTGTATTCGACCCATTAAGCTAGATAAGGGAACGGCAAGTTATCCTAAGGCTAAGGAATACCAAAGGATAAAGTATCAGCATCCTACTGTTGAGGAAGCTGGTTTAGAGGATACCAGTTCTGAGGAATCCTCCTCCAACAAATTATAAGGAATAGGATCTACGGCTGTATGTACTAAGGAAGATACAGAAGAAAAGAAGTATAGTACTTAGGTGTTGTTACCCCAGTAACAGTATAATAAATAAACTCTACGCTCCTAGGTTTATTATACGACGAATGCAAGAAGAAGAGCTCAAGGCTTATCAAGGGTTGAAAAAGCAAGGAACTTTCTTATTGCGATTGCCACGAGTTGGATTGGTAGTTGTTTCAACTAAATTACCCAATCTTATGGTTACGTTGTGTATTTGGATCCCAGTTACGACATTCGAATATATTAACCGACATCGAATTGTCCCCACATACTACGTGGGACCTGATACTCGGAAACAACAGATAGAGTATTGTGTGAATAATCAAATTCATACCGATCCGACAAATATAATAATATTTAGACCGAAATAACTATATGGCAATCAACGTCTTTGATTTGGCTGGATACACGTCTAATCTATTTGAACACGAACCTTTGAACATATTTGGTTCAATAAATAGCATTTTATCCGAATAACTGGAAAACTACTGGGATAATCCGATATTCCACGAAGAACCCGAGACACCAAAACCTTGGGTAGATTATTATTGACAATCGGCTATTAACGGCGAATTACTTACGATTGACGACCCAGTATTCAAAAACCATTGGGAGGAATATCACTCGTGGGCAGACGAGTGGGCTTGCAACTGCAAGCTGGACGATAAGACTGAGTGGTGTTATTGCGAGCACGATAAATCACCGGCAAAATGCACACAGTAGTAGATCTTACCTCTCTGCCAATGGAACGACTTTACGATATATTGATCATCATCACCCTGTCAATTATGATGACTCAATTTCGTCAGTTTATTGAGCAATCTATGGTAGTATGATACTATACATTCTGGCAGAATGATGTATGGTCGGCACCTCTGGAATGGATTCAACAGTTCGAAGAATCCATCCAGGTCGCATCTGCAAAAATTGATAAATATACACCTCGCGACTGCAGGATGTATAATGAGGGAAAGATTGCGGTTATACCGACGGTTATAACCAAGGACTTTTGGAATGACATGATAATGGCTGGGATGAAGCCAAAGAATATTACCAGAACATATTCGAAAGAGAGCTTAAATAAGCTAAGCAACAATGGAAGGAAGAAGGTACGAATGAGTATTCTGAGGAATTAGCAGAAGAATACAAGGAACCAGAAGTTGATGACGAATGGTCGTCTTACGGACAGAAAGACAGAGACTCAAATCACACCGAGTTCCGGGAAGGGCTTAATTAACCCGATGATAAGCTTATGGATGCCATCGAGCGTGATTAATTGCCCGATACGAATCGAGCGAGTGTTGTTCTAATGCAGATTATGAGATAATTGCTGTTAGACGTCTAGGATATTATAAAAGATCATCAGTTGACGTGAAAGACCATGGTGCGAAGCAAGGTTAATGCTACCACCGCCAATTCCACAGGTACTTTAGTAATAAATATCTTCGATATTACTTTGTCGATATTATCTTCATATATAAGTTTAGTAATAAAAATCTTCGATATTATTTCGTCGATATTATCTTATATATTACTTCGGTAATAAACATCTTCGATATTACTTCGTTGATATTACCTTCATATATTACTTCGGTAATAAATATCTTCGATATTACTTCGTCGTTATTACCTTCATATATTACTTCCGTAATAAATAGCTTCGATATTACTTCGTTGATATTACCTTTAAATATTACTTCGGTAATAAATATCTTCCATAAGACTTCGGTGATATTACCATCATATACTACTTCGGTAATAAATATCTTCGATATTACTTCGTTGATATTACCTTTATATATTACTTCGGTAATAAAAATCTTCAATATTACTTTGTTGATATTATCTTCATATATTACTTCGGTAATAAATATCTTCGATATTATTTCGGAGATGTTATCTTACTTATTACTTCGGTAATTATATCTTCGACATTATCTTGTCGATATTGTCTTTGATATTATCTGGATAATATATATCTTTGATATTAGTTTGTTAATATTATCCTTGGGAATGGATATTTTGGAAGATATACTTCGATTCTTGCAAAAGTTTAAGAGAACGGAGTGATGGTTATGATGACGACTGGAAAATCCTCATATAAAAAAGTGGGTAGAAACTACCAAATTTTACTAATTATTGATTATAATATAGCTGGTCTGATTAATAATAGCTCCCGTATAATGCGGTATACACCGAGAGAGATTCCTTCCGCGGATGAAGAGCATATAAAATCAGACTTGTTAATATGGTTGATAAAAAAATATATATATGAGAAATACGCAATATGAATTATCTTTAATGAATAAAAGATAAAAAAAAAAAAATTTATCGTTATCCTTTAAGATGGATTATTATTAGACTTAATGGATGTTAGGGGTTGTCTCTTAGCAGCGATAATGATACTTGATTACCAGAAGCATACATATCTCAGATATGCAAAACACCTATGCATGTACTAGTCAAGTGGTTAGCTACATGCTCTTCAGCGGGAGTTCATGTTGGTCACACGAAGGGTGGGAGCTTTGTTCGCTCCTGGATACTTTGCGGGACATGTGCGGTAACCGCACACGGCAGTTGATTGTCAAGATCGATTAAGAGAACGCTTCTCCCCTATCTGTACCCAGCCAGGATCAGGAGAGGCAGGTTCCGGTCTGGAAGAAAAGTCTCGACCTTAGCATGACGTAACTGAGGGATTAATGACATAGTCAAATGTGCCTAGAGTGAGCACCACTCGTTGGCTCGGGTGGTCTGGATCGCAATGTAACCTAGTATCGGATAGGAGCTTACACGTCATTAATCTACGTTGGCATAGTATCGGTTGGTCGCCGATTAAATCTATGACGCAATTAAATAACTCATTAGCATGAGGGATTGAAGAGGAGATAAGCATTATCAACTTGGTTGGTAGATGTTCCAACTACCGACTCGTACGATGGCAAAAGATGACTTAGTTAGGAATGGATAAGCTGCGATGGATGGCCTGATTGTTATCAGGAGCGTAATGCTTTCAAACCACATTGCATAGACACAATTACCTGAGGGTGTTGTGGTAAGTTATCTGTTAGGGGTCCTCTCCTAGCAGTGTAGTGGTACTTGCACCACGTGGTAAACCCTGTAGCGGGGGTTTAGTAAGCACGTCTCCGATTGGATAGTCTGAGTTTTCAGACTAGCCGAGTCATTGAAAGTGAAATGCTTTGGCAGATGATTTGACAATGCAACAACAGCCAGGTACATCCCTTCGTGCTTGTTGTTTCCAACCAGATTCATTCCTCGGATACTATGCGGTTGTACAGATTACACGGCAGTCGTGATTTAAAGGGTTCTGCAGTTTCCTTAATTGGATGTGTGGCACTCCCGGGTTAAATGAATACCTACGCACAAATGATTGAGGGAATTATGGCATTGGTAAGGTCCAAAAGCAGACATCCGGCATTGAGTTGAGTAGCAGGTTCTGCAATGTTCGATCTTAGGCCTATGCCTAGATTGACGCGCATAGAGTTCTACGTTGGCTTAGCATCGATAACATGAACGATATAAGACTATGAGCTGTCAGAGATGATATCAAAGGCAGAGACGTGGTGAGGCACTCCACGACTTGCCAACCAACGATAACCACCTATCGTTGCAAAATGTCGAAGTTGAAGTTATAGTCTGATTAATGAGCGATATGATACATGTCTCCTATGGGGATGCGCAAGCACATCCGAAAGGCGCCAACAAATAAGTCGCAAGGATATCTATCGGGCGATGCCAATATGACCCACTGATATGTGGCTATCATTGAGGGATTTAATCATAGCTTGGTGTCGAAGACTTGGGCCGAAGGTAAGAAGACACAAGCTATAAAGGGATCACATTGTTCCGGCAATGGAAAAGAAGCGAATACCAGCGGAGAAAACGATACCTACCAGCGGAGAAATATCCTTATTCATTATTGCGTTTTTATGATCCCTATACCTATTATCTATATACCTAGAATCTATTAGCTTTGGGTAGCAGCAGCCCCGCACCTTTACGGAGAATCAATCCTGCAAATGACTATTACCTTCGAGAACGATAACGACGTAATAGTATACGCCCTAGAACAGATTCTACCACATGCTAGAAGAACACAGCAAGTTTTTGTAGCACAGTGAGTCTGGTGGCTTGTATCTATTATCGGACTGGAACAGGGATTAGTTAATTACATCGACAATATCCAATCGAGACAGGAACTAATTATCATTCCTGGGAAAGCCACAGAGAGGAAGGAAACGATTTCACCAACGCCTAGAGATACTCCAGGAAACGAAAGACAGGATCGAGTCCTTAAAGAGTGTGAGGGATTCTTGAAAGATTCTTGAAGAGTACGCGATATTGCTGCTTTGAAGTCCAAAGGGAAAACCCAGACAGGGCGAATTAATCCTACGAAGATATCAAAGATATCCCTGCGAAAGAATGTCAAGAACGCCAGTCACGAATATTCAAAAACCGAAGGCATAAGCGATAGCGAAATCCAGAGACCGAAAGAGTCCGGAGAGTGCTTGCGCTGCGCCTGGCCCTCAGATAGCAAAGCAAGTCATAGGGTTAAGGATTGTATTCGACCCATTAAGCTAGATAAGGGAACGGCAAGTTATCCTAAGGCTAAGGAATACCAAAGGATAAAGTATCAGCATCC
>Ga0307515_10008099_pt1 | contig 20593 bp, 17 predicted proteins | sample 17_EM_MG_FD_194513 | JGI IMG/M metagenome (GOLD analysis project Ga0307515, IMG submission 194513) | Populus trichocarpa ectomycorrhiza microbial communities from riparian zone in the Pacific Northwest, United States - 17_EM | ecosystem: Host-associated > Plants > Roots > Unclassified | place...
AATCTCGAGTTGCGTTACCAACCGATCTTTATCCATATTTATTTACAATGATTTTTCTTTCAGATGTGCCCGGCCTTGACCTTGAATAGAAAACAGCAATAATTTTAAATAACATAACAAAGGATTAAAAAGGAAGATATTTTCTAAAAACAAACAACACATGAGAGTGTTGGGGAAAAGAATAAAAAGGCGAAATCATTTTCTCAGCTCCTAAAATTATAAAAAATCATGCTAAAATAAGAAATGTAAATGGACTCATCACCTGGGCCCGAATCATTTACGTCTCCGTATCTCCGCACTAATCATTAAGCTACATAAATGCATCCACTGCTTCTTAACCACATCTAATTCAGATCTTGATTTAACATCTATTTAAGTCAACTATTATAAATAATAACATTAACTTTCACAAAACATTTTCAACACTCTCTTCATTACTAAACACTTTTTTTTCAGATATATAGTACTCCACTTTTCAACCCAAACACTCATCAGTACCCCCCTTCAAAACGTTTATTTTAAAAAATTATTATTTTTTATATATTTTGAATCATTTTAATGTGTTCATCTTAAAAATAATTTTTAAAAAATAAAAAAAATTATTATAATGTATTTAAACATGAAAAATACTTTAAAAAACAACCACAACCACACTCTAAAAGCTTAGAAATGATTGTTAATTACTTTTTTAAAATATTTTTTTATTTAAAAATATATTAAAATAATATTTTATTTAAATTTATTTTTAATATAAGTACATCAAAATAATATATATATATATATATAAAATTAATTTAAAATAATCTTTTTACTTATTTATAAATATTTTTAAAGCGTAAAAGTTACAGCAGAAATTCAACGAGTGTCCAAAATCTCAAAGATTTCATATAAAATAATTAAAAAAAATTACTGAATTTTTTCTTTATATCGAGGGTACCCAGACACGTTAAATAACAAAAACAGTAGAAGATAATATGGGTCCCATACGGAACTCGGGGGGTCCACCATTACTTTTACTCCAAAGTCCAAAGTACAAGCATTTTAAACAGACGGAGATAGGGCAAAATAGCCACTAACACCAAAGACGGGACAACGTGCCTGCGTTGCAGTCGATCTACATAGCACTTCTGCTCCTTCCCCCTCTCTTCTTCTTTCTCTACAGAACAATCTTTCTCTCTCCCCTTCTCTCCCAGGCAAGTTCTCTATTTCTCTTTCTTGTATTTTTCGATCGCACTCGATGAATGTGCACGGGTCTGTTTGGTAACTGAGAAAATCTGAAATAGCTGATAGCGCTCGATGAGTTTGTTTTAGCTACTGTTTTTAGATTCGACGTTTTTGCTTCATTTTTTTGTTTCGTTTCAATCTCTGTTATTTCTCAGCTTCCAAAAAGACCGGTAGTTAGGGTTTCGAATTTGACTACTTTTGCTTGCAGCCATGTTACTCCTTTAGTGACACAGGGTTTAAATGTTTTATTGCATTTGGATAATTAGGTTCTTAAATAAATACATTTATTAAGATTTGCACATGGATTGGAGAATCTGTAATCATTTAACAAGTTTTGTGCTTCTGAAGAAGCTGTTTGTAATTCATGATTTAGTGCTGCTTTGTTGGCTTCAAATGACAAAAACAGTAGAAGATAATTCATGTTGATCGATCATACTGTGAGCGTTTTGCATGTGAATGAGTTTTGTTTTTGAGTTGCTTTTATTTCATGTGAGAAACCTTGAATGAGTTTTTTTTTTGAGAATGGAAATCATGGATCATGGATCAACTTTGGTGATGGTTTTGCAGGGTTGTTAAAAAATGACTGAGCCTTCCAAAGTTATACATGTTCGCAACGTGGGGCATGAAATTTCTGAAGTATACTCTCTATCTCTCTCTCACGTGCTCGCACACAAATGATCAGAAGTTGTAATTTAAGGGTTTGAAGTAACTAGTGTATATACCCTAATGTCTTTATACATGTTAAAACGTATCACGGGGAATGATGCTTTTTTGGAAGTTGGTCTTTAAAGACAGATTGCACTTCTATTAATAGCTAGAGATATTAAATTTCCTTTTGCTTATGCTGAATCGGATGGCTTCCGAGTCAATGTTTTTGTAACTATGTGCTGATTAGCATTCCATTAGTAGCATAGGAAGGAAAGTTTTATATTTCCTCATGCTAATTTGGATAGAGGAGAAACACCTTGGAAAATGTGAACAAAAAAATTCAGTAATTCTTTATGGGGGGATGAGGATTTTTCGAGAAAATTGCAAAGACATGAGTTACAACCCTTTCAATTTCTGCATGTGGTAATGTTTAATGAACTCAAAAAAGATAAAAAACTTACTTCTGAAACGAATCAGGAGGTGTTATACTTCCTAAATGTGACAGATTGAGAAGGCATGTATTCTATCAAACCACAGAAAGGCAACAGAGAAATCTGCATTCTGCGTATTATGTGTTATCTCGTCTCTCTAGAATACCTGGAGTTACCCTAGTGGCATGACAAAGATGCACAGCACAAGCTTAGCTGTTAATGCTTAGGATGAGCTAAATCTGATGCTACTAATAGCAAAGTCTAACCCTAGCTTAATTTACCATACGGGATAAAGTTCAGGATGGCTTTGTTATGAACAGTGTGCTTAATTATCTTATTTGATAAAATCTTAGCATTAATAAAATTCATCCTAGATGTTCTGGTTTTCTTGGCCATTTTTCAAAAGTAACTGAAACATCGTGTAGAGTTGTCTCCTAAGTACTTGGAAGCTTTGCATGTCTCAAAACACAGTGATAACTGGAAACAGCTCACTAGCGTTACTGAATAATGGAATGGTCTTTTTGTACATGTTTACATACATGCATCATTGATGATCTTTTGTTGTTCTCTCAGAATGACTTGCTTCAGCTGTTCCAGCCATTCGGGGTTATAACGAAGCTTGTTATGCTTCGTGCTAAAAATCAGGTTTCTCTAATGCTTATTGAATGGTGGTGATTATTAACACATTAGATCTTTACAGAACCTGGAATGTGATGTGGTCTGATATGTTTGCCATGCATGCAGGCTCTCCTTCAAATGCAAGATGTTCCTTCAGCTATCAATGCTCTCCAACTCTATACAAACATTCAGCCAACCATAAGGTAACCAAAATTTTGTATTTGGTTCCCTTTCAGAACTTTCTGCTAGGATGTTTCATCATCATCATCAATTTTGTATAATGACCTCTACCAAACAGTCCAAACAGATTGCTTTAATATGTGTTTAATCTCTGCTTCTTCTTCTAGGGGAAGGAATGTTTATGTTCAATTCTCATCACATCAAGAACTTACTACAATGGATCAAAATACTCAAGGGCGAGGAGACGAGGTGGGTACTTTGTATTCTAATATACTAAAAACCAAATGTTGTTACATTGTTGATAGCAATACTTTGCAATCCATATAGGTGGAGAGCTAGAAGCTTCCGCGGTTCCATGTTGAACCTTAAGAGTGCTACAGTGGGTTATTTCAGTCTGCTCATACTAAAATGGCTTAGTTGCTGCCAGTACAAAAGTGTATCATGCAGAAATTAATCATTACTTAGATGTTTAGATGATACACTGATCCAATAGCTATATATGGTCAGCATGATATGGCCTTGAGTTATTCAGGCTTCGTTGATTAGGTGAATGGTTCATTAATTGGGAAGCAAAGAGACACCCGGTCTTCTGATTGAGGGCATCATCATAGAGACTGGAATTATGTATGGCTCCTTTCCCTTCTTTTGAAACTGCAGGGAAAGAAAAGAGCAACCAGGGTGGTTGTGCTAATTGATGAAAAGGATTTTTTATTATCAACTAGTGGCTGACTGGAGAGTTGCACTGTTTTTTTTTCGGTGGTTAAGGGTAATAGTGGCATTAAGTTGGAGCGGTGATTGTTCTTGTAGTCGGATAGGGGTGTGGTGTTTCTGGTTAATGGAAAATGTTTATAACCAGAAAGCGCAATATAAGGGGAGAATCATCATTAGTTTCTTCAATCCCCAATAAGAAACTGACGGTGACCGTGGATTGTTTTTTTTTCCACCTTGATTTTTCGTTTCCGTGTTTATTGTAGATCATCCACTATATCTGCTTAATTTGATGTAAAATATAGAGATAATAGAGCCCTAGTACGTCTACCAAGTTTTATGCATTTCTTTATCAGATGATTTAATCCAGCTGCACAGGAGCATAGCAAGTTAATTATATCTCTATTATAAACTGTAACTAATTTTTCCCCTTTTGGACTTTTCATACCTCAAACTTTGCTTTGGCATCTCTCATGTTTTTCTTTAAGTGCTGTTGATTATATGCTTCCTGCATGTTGAATCATCAACTACAAATGATCTGTTTTGTTTGATCTTTCTTCTAACTATTTTTCCATATATCTCTTCTTGCTATCTGTGCTTCTCTATTTATTCTCTTCTCTCTTCTGTCTCTATGATGGTCTGCTGTCGGGCACTCTGGATGCGCAGCCAAATCGAATTCTGTTAGTTACAATACATCACATGCTTTATCCTATTACAGTGGAAGTGCTGCATCAAGTTTTTTCTCCCCATGGATTTGTGGAGAAGATTGTCACGTTTCAGAAGTCGGCTGGTCAGCTTCTTCAAGTTTTCTTTTCTCCCCCTTCTCCTCTTTCTCTCCATTTTCTTTTAAGAATTTTAGATTACACATGTATTAACTATGGTATTTACTTTTGTGCATTCCAATTGAACCACCGATAGTTTTATAGTTGAGTAACATCTGTTTTTTTCTGTTTCTTAACTGTCTACTCCGAGTGCTCTGTGGATTTGTCTTATGCTTTGTATCAAACATGCACAGGAGTGTGATTTTAAAGTGTCATCCGTGAATGTTTTGCATATTTTTAGGTTTTCAAGCCCTTATCCAGTACCAGTCACGCCAGTGTGCTGTTCAGGCTAGGACTTCTCTTCAGGTACTTTTCAATATGTCATTCCAGATGTTACTTTCACCTGCAAGCTTGTTTTCAAAGTGTAGCACTTGACTTGATTTTTATTAAGAGTTTTTTGAAACTTGGCTGTTTTGGTAGGGACGCAATATCTATGATGGCTGCTGTCAGCTGGACATTCAGTTTTCAAAGTATGTAATGGACATACACTAGTGGCGGTGGTGGTGTGTGTGTGTTGGGGGGGGGTATTATTCTTGAGACCACTGAAACATATGATTTCTGATTCTTTTTTGTCCTTTTCCTCTGGTGTTATTATTGTACTTTCCATATTTGTCATCTAGCCTGGACGAGCTGCAAGTGAACTACAACAATGACCGCTCAAGGTGAGTGGGTCGCCCTTTGTTTGACTTCTATATTTTCAATGTTTTTCCTGTCAGTGTTGCTAAACACCGTATCTTCGTCTGCACAGGGATTTCACTAATCCTAACCTGCCTTCAGAACAGAAAGGCAGATCTTCCCAAGTATGTACCGGTCTCATGTTATATTTTGCTTGAATTAACATGTTTGTTGGTGATAGGTGATTTGTATTATTAAATTCTTTTCTGTTTCTTTTTGCAGCAGCCAGCATATGGCGATGTAGGTATGCATGCTCTTAAAACTACTGGAGTTAGGGGATGTGCTGACTTTGGAGGTTACAATGAGCTGTTACTCTTTGCTTTCCTTGAGAATTAACTCCTTTTTTTTTTCCTTTTTCCCATGCAGTTGGATATCCTCCTCAGGTGGGTATTGCTACGGTCACACCGTAAGGACTATTTATCATCCACTTGTAATATTCAGGACGTCTGCTGACCATAGACCACTATCATTTATTGTTCTTTATTTTTTTGTATTTATAGCAATGGCCTGCCTAATTGATTTCAACCTTTCCTAGGTTGCAGTTGGTTGTTTTGCGAACTGTTTTCCAGAAATAACAGCTAGGGTTGAAATCTGAAAACGATAAAGTAAAGTATATGTTGGAGTCACGGTGCTATTGATCAGTTTTAGGGGACTTGAACTGGGACGTCAATCTTACTTATTTGCCTTGTTGCCTTCCCCACCATTGGTATTTTTATGTTATCCTCTCAACTTGTAACTGGAAACACCTCACTGTGTATGCTGTTTTCCAATGTGACCCTTCTTCCACACCTTTTTTTCCTGGAAAATAAGAAATGATAGAATGGAAATGGCAAGGCATGAAAGACACCTTAAAGATCTCCATCTTGTAAATCTTGTTTGTCTTTGCTATTTTCTGAGCTTTATTTTGTGTTTGTGGAATATAAGGTATTACTGGGTATTAAATTCACCATTTCCCCTGGTTCATATAACATAACAATTATTTGTAACCAAAATTACTTCATTTCTGTAAGAATTATCATAAAATAACATGTGATCCATGGTTTAGCCTCAATAAGACGTCAACTTCTTCAATTGCTGAAATATCTTAAACATGCATGCTTTTTTGCCTAAAATTAGTTTCATTTTGTATATGCTGAAATGTTCTAAGATGTGATATGATTTGACACATTTGATCTCTTTTGAAAATTTTTTAGATGCCCAATGCAGCTGCAATTGCTGCTGCCTTTGGTGGAGGTTTGCCTCCTGGAATTAGCGGGACAAATGATAGATGCACAGTTCTTGCCTCCAATTTAAATCCTGATGTGAGTCTATTCTGATATCTTTATTCTGTTTGAATTTATAATTTTTTAATAGTCCTGATATTCATTCAAGAAAAATGTTGGTGTGCCCAGAGTATAGATGAGGATAAGCTGTTCAACCTGTTTTCTCTCTATGGAAACATAGTGCGGATTAAGCTTCTTCGCAACAAGCCCGACCATGCACTTGTTCAGATGGGGGATGGTTTCCAAGCAGAGTTGGCAGTACATTTTTTGAAGGTTCACTCTATGAAGCTTTTGCAGAATTCATTACTTTGTTATTATTTTTTGTAGGATCTAAGTTCTCCCTCCATATCACATTTTTTTGTCTCAATGAACAGTATTTATGTTCTTTCATATGTGGAACAGGGTGCCATGCTTTTTGGAAAGCGATTGGAGGTGAATTTTTCGAAGCACCCAAACATAACTCAAGGTGCTGACACGCACGAGTACATGAACTCTAATCTGAATCGCTTCAACCGTAATGCTGCGAAGAACTACCGATACTGCTGCTCACCAACAAAGATGATTCATCTTTCCACTTTACCTCAGGACATCACTGAGGAGGAGATTGGGAATCTTGTAGAGGAACACGGGACCATTGTGAACACCAAGCTCTTTGAGATGAATGGGAAGAAGCAAGCCCTTGTTCTGTTTGAAACCGAGGAGGAGGCTACTGAAGCCCTTGTGTGCAAGCATGCTACTTCGCTTGCTGGGTCAATAGTCCGGATCTCGTTCTCCCAGCTACAGTCCATTAGAGAGAACCAATAAAAGAATAGCAGTGTTAAGGATTTGCTGTGGAAATAATAATTCTTGAGGATTCATGCTTGGCCAGGATATTCACATGTTAGTGACAGCTCCTATTCTCTCCTCTTGTAATGGGTTCATTGCTTTCGTACTGGTGGATGTTCATTCTCTTTTATTTATCGTCTTTTTCGCTCACATTTTTTCCTAGGAATGTTTATTTAATATCAGGAGTAGAGTTCATGTTTGCAGATTTGGTCAGTTTTGAAGAGTAGGGAGAGAGAAATGTGTTGCCTTTCTCGTTGAGGGGATCACTTTGTATCATTGCTGTACATTCTTGTAATTCAGGCTAATTGGGCCGTTTCTGTTGTATTCTGAGTCCACACCCCCCCCCCAAGCGTAAAATTTATTCTTCCCTCTTTCCTGATGTTCACTACTATGGATATCTGCTAATCTACTCTCTACCTCATTGTCCACCTCCCTCCCTCTCCTCCTCCCGCTCTGCTCTCCGTCTTTTTTCAATCAAAAGATTTACTGTTCTTCTTAGGTCACCTCTTCTTCTTCTTCTTCTTCTGCCTCCATCTCTCTCTCTGTGTGCGTGTGTTAACCAATGATTGTGTGTTAACCAATGATTTCGTAATCGCTCCAGCAGTAGGGCATTTTCTGGGAAATTGCAAACCTGGTCCTCCCGGAGCCCCAGCATCAGAAGAAACTCTTAAGAAGAAAGCCAGTTGTAATGCATGAAAGAGTAAATGCTAAACAAGATTGATGGTTTTGAAGTTGCTCATGTTAGTAGCCATCGATGCCCTATCGCTTCTATCTCAAAATTCCAAGCAAAGCACATATTTCATTAAACAACCCGAATATCTGCTCATGGAGTCAACCCTGACCCGAATATCAGCTCCATTTTCGCAGCACTTGCTCCGGCCTCTCCCTTGCTCCCTTTAGTTGTAGACATGAATTATACTTGCTGTTACTGAATTATTGCATCAGTAAAGGTGTACTCTTCAGTAACTCCATTCTCTTTTTTCTTAAAATTCTTGCAGTGCATGACTGCCAATTAGTAGATGACATGCCGGCTGAGAAATTGCTGATTCGTGATGTTCCTTTCGACATCGTATGCGCTTCCACCCAGGTCATCTTCACCAATACGACTCTTCCCAAGCCTCGAGGTTTGTGAACAACCGAGTGAAACCAACCTTGTAATGGGTTGAGGTAGTTTTCATGACCTATCCTTAGAAAACAAGCTCTTTTAACCTGCAGGAATCTATCTACTTGGACACATTGTCTCCCGAGAAGCTTGCCTAAATCCGGATACTCAGAGAGCTCAAGAGCAGAATTGAAAGAGAGACCAGGCAGAAACTACCTCGTGGACCGCCTGCGAAACTACCCCCCACTGCTCAGCGAAGATTAGCTCAAATGCACACACTGACGCAACATCTTAATGCAAAAACCGAAGATGAAACAACAAAAGAAGGGGTTCGTTTGTTGTCCTGCCAGTTAAATAAAAAAAGAAGATGCAAGTATAAATTGTTACTGTCTCGTTGTTTCTGTATCATTATCATCATCTTTGATTTTAAAGGGATCTAACCATTCTGAGCGCACACAACAAACACTGCTGGTTTCTACTTGAGCTTTCTAATGAACCTAGAAACAATTTGTCGAGAAAAAAAGCTGGAAAAATAGCTCTGTTAATTGAGTTAAGGTCTTCGTTTGCTAGAGTGTTTCAGGCTAAAATTCAGCGTGCAAAATGAACGCTAGAGCAAGTGTTTGAGCCTTCGGCCTTTCGGTTAACAACCATGCGCTCTAACCAACTTAGCTACTCCAGCAGCTTGTTAAATCGTTATCAATAACGTTCTATTACCAAGGTGACCTGACTCTACTCTAGAGTTTTTTATTGGATGGTCGATTTCTTCTTGCATTGCCTTAAAATCTGAACTCCACGGGGCCACCCTTTAAGACTGCAATTTGTTTAGGGCTTTTCAGGCAACAAGGATAAGAGTGAAATTGCCAGAGGGAAGAATTGATAGGCACTCCGTTGCGTCAGCCTAGCTAGGATTTAAATTACTGCAGGAGAGATAGTCAGGTGGCAATTTTCAATCTGTATAACCTATAGCTTATAGCAGCAAGTAAAAGGGAACTTCATATCCAGTTGAGATACAAATTATCTGATCTTGGTAAAATTGTGGTGGGGAAGAAGTAATTTAGCGACAAGAGTAATTTAATACTCACCATATGACACAAGCAGAGTCCTTGTACGGAAAACAAGTTCCCTGGCATTATTTCCTACGAATGAAACTGCTTTCATGAAGAGTATAAACTGAAGTGTGTTTGACAGTTGCTTTACACTATAACACATTCTAAAGAAGAAATGTACATATATAGAGTACTGAGATCACCTCCCCCCACCCCACAAAAAAAAAAAAAAAAAAAAAAACTTTCTGCCACCTTTTTGATTATCATGTTGTCAGACAATAACAGTTTCACTGCATGAGATAAAGGGAAGAAAGACATCAACAAGGTACTGTAAAACAGACAGTACATTGTGTTGTGGAATTGTCTATCTTCAGTACCTTTATCAAACTCTATTAAGAGGAAGCCTGTTGCTCGGATGAGGAATCCTTTCTATAGGAGATAACACTTGAGGCATTGTCATACCAATAGAAACAATGATCTCTGAATCACAGAAGGAGAAAATGTCAGTCAAGCAAAAGCGTGAAAGGATTATGCAAATTATTACCAAAAAGACTTCAAAAGTAAACCACGTCCTCAAGCATGCAGGCAGCAGAAAGTTTCAAAGCACAAGGGTTAACAAAATATCCTAAAAACTGGCAACATTTAAAAGAACCCAAAGGGATCATTCTAATATTGCAGACCCAGAAAAAAGAGAAAGCAGAAACTATTGCTGCAAATTTTGATTAGCAGCAACAGTGTCATCAATAAAACAGCAGTTGTGCAGTAAAATCATACCTATGCCCTCTCGAATAGATAAATTTGGTCTTATGATCTCCTCTGAATTGACCAGAAATACATCACCAATGTACAGATGGTTGGTTGGGACATAAACGCTGCATAACTCTTCATCCCCATTCTCTCTCTAAAATCAACCAACAAAAAAAATCAGCAAGAAGCTCAAGGGAAATACTTGACGCAACAAAAAATCAGTGAATGTTCCGTACCTACAAATTTTAGCAAATATTGCAAAAGCACCTCATCATTTACATTTTTAAGGGGTGTCATTTAAACCAAATTTCAGAAAGAGAATCGTTTTTCCAGGAATTGCTCAATTACACTGACTGGTGATGGTTATGTAGCTGTTGCAGTTAATCAAGTTAAAGTAGCAACACAAGGAACCTGATGTCATTTGGCAAAAGCAAGACATCATTAATAATTCCATCCTTTTCTGTACCTGTTAGGCTCGTGGCTATTCCCCAATGGAAAAGTCTAGGAAAAGTCTAGCAATTTAGGGTCAGTACCATGATATCAATTTTCAAATTCTTCTTATAAAAGCATAATTCCTCAAAAGACTAGATTAAGCCACCGCCTTTTCTAATTACCAGATCAGTAACAAAGGCGGGTTCCTGCTTTAAAGAAGGTGCCTCTGCTGATGCTAAGTTCCTTGACCAGTAAAGAAGAAAAGGAATACTAAAGATGTTCCATTAATTATTCCCTTCCAAATTCCTACTTTTCATTGTCTAGCGGGTACAAACAGAAAGTTTTGACTGCATCCAAGATTGTTCTGTCCGCAAGCTTATACAAGATATCAGACGAAGTGATAACAGTCCACCTCTTTAGATTGGATTACCTGAAGGACTAAAGATGATGTGATGAAACCAAATGCATATTCGCCATGACGGGGATGTCGAATAATTGCGACCTCTTTAAAAGCAGTAGTATTTTGGTCTGCAGGATAAAAGGGGGATGGTTTTAGAGTTAGTACGAGCATACAAAAATAAATAAATTAACTTGGAGCTTCATTCCATATCAGTAACTGAAGTGGAAAACCAAGATACGCTATAGGCAATTGCAGGAATTGGGCCATCAGAAATCAGGTTTTCACCACTCAATAAAACTTTAGCTAAAAGATAATTCACAACCAAACCCAACCAAGGTCCAAAAGAACTCTACAGGCTCTTACCGACAGCGCCTATTGAAAAATCCATTATGTCCAAAGACCAATAAATATAAGACATTTAAACCTTAGAATAATCAATCCTTGACGGCAAAAATAGTGTCAAAACAAGACTAAGTTTCTGTTTGTTTGGGAGACATAGGTACTAGGATACATTTTGGACAGTTGAATATATTTTTATCAGTTTATTACCCCCAAGCTCACTTTGAGAAAACTTGTGATTTGTGAAGCGCCTCTTATATTTGCCGCATCTTCCCTTTCCAAGGCTAGTTCTTCCGGAAGAAGCTCCAGAACGTCATTATGTATAAAATAACAAGATTAAAGCAACACGTAGTATTTGGTTTTTTCTTTTTTTGTGTTAAAATTTCCTTTTGTGGCCCTCTCTTGGTTCATCACGACAAAACAAAGTTTCAGTATGAGCACTGAAATTATGATATAGTTGTTTTTCTCATAATAGCAACTTTAAATAAATACATCTTTAGTGTTGTGCTGATTGCACATACAAAACTGAAAAACGAATTACCTGGAGAAATAGCAGAACTAATTTGTTTAGATGCTGAGTATAAGTGCTTCACAAATGGCATTCTCTTAATAAACCATTCCCCGACCAAGAAAACGGTGGCACCCAGCCACGAAGAAGCAAATATCCCAATGAAAAGTATAAAAATGATTGACGTGACAAACCCAAGACCTGGTTCAAACAACATATATAACATCATCAGTGAAGAACTCTATCATGACAACAAAAATTAAGAAAGCAGAATAACAAAATACAATATAAATAGATAAATTAAACTAGGATTGCGATATTTAAAATGCAAAATTCCAAGCTCCCCATGACATACAAATATAATTATAATAATGAACACTCATACTTGCAGCCGATGGTGAGTGTACCAGGCTTTAGTAATAATTAAGTCAAGAGCTATAATTCAGAGATGCTACGAAATCTCACCGAAAATGTCAATGCCGAGATGGGCGTAAATCGGACTGAAGAAGCCATCAACAAACTGAATAAACCACCATGTCACTAAAAATGTAACTGCCACTGGAAACAAAACAACACTGCAAGCAATTTCACTATGTTATGGTAATGTGCAATTCATGAAAAAAAAAAGCAATCTTGTTTATTTACCATACCATCCAGTCATGAACTTCTTAGAGGCCCAACTTTGAAGAACAGCATAGCAAGCCTGATTTATCAAGCAAACAAAACACCCTTTAATGGCATACTCAAGTGTGATTAATAAAAATAATAACATATAATTAAACATAACTTGAAAACCAAAATCCACAAGCAAAACATGACGATCTATCTATTTAGTTCAGTATTTGGGGATTGATGCAATGAGAATGTGTACAAGAGTGTTGCTGTATTAGTGTTAGAGTTACCTTGCGAGTAGAGGAATTGGGGGACCCAGGAGGGGACTTGGGGATGTCATCAGGGTCTGAACCATGGTGATTCAGACCTTGACTCAGTGAACTCGACGCCAGCTCTTTAGCCTCTTCCATTTCAATCTTCTTCTACCTAGAATCAATTCAGCTCTGGAGCTTCTTTTTTTTTTTGCTTTTTTTCCTTTCTTCTTCGTTGGTTTCGTTTGGTTTGGCTTGATTCGCTGGGACTAGGAGTTGAAATTTTAGAAATTCCTTCTGTTTGGCTATTGCTGGATGCATATTATTGTTCTGGGATTGGATTGTCCTGATCCCTTTTAACTTAGTTAAAGTCCAACATTACGAAAATCTCGCGTGAGTATAAGGTGAGCCTGTAAGGGTAAATGGTAATAAGGAATTGTTTTTCCTTTTCGTAATTTGGATAAAACTAGCTGGTTAACCCTAACTTTTTGGAACACACCAAAAGTTCTTTTTAAGATAAAAAAAAAATATGAAATCATTTTTAATCTATTTTCTAATATTAAAAAAATAATTATGAATTAAAAATTTGATGTGTGTGTTTAATAAAAAAACAAAAAAAATTATATGTGTTAATAAATAATAAAAAATATTGTTAACATCAAATAAAAAATAAATCATAAAACTGAGATGTAGATATATCTTAAGATATATAATATCATGCACATTGATCCTTCAAATTGCTTTATTTAAGTACATGAAAATAAATAATTCTTAAAAGAATAATAATTTAAATTCCTTTGAATAAAATAATTTGCAAAGATAATTATTTTTTTATTGATATATTTTTTTCAAACGAAAATAATTTTTTATGTTCTATGTTATTTATTTAGTAAAAATCAAAATCAACCAAAATAAATTTCAAAATAATCTTGGACGATTTGAAATAAGAAAAAATATCTCTCAAATTAAAACATATTTATCTTATTAACATTCTTTATTTTTTTTAACAATTTTTACGAGAATATTTGTTTTTTAGACATCTTATCATGACCAGAAAAGCAAGTTTTAATAAAAAAATAATATTATTTTGATATGAATGTATTAAAAATATAAGAATATTATACCGCTCACATGTTGCTACATGGAACTTCTTGACATTGTTATTGAATTCAAGGTATAAAAAAATAAAAGAAAATAATTATGGGCTAAATTGAAAAAAAAAACAAAGAAAAGGATAAAAAGAAGTTATTGAAAGAATGAGGACCAAAACTAGATAAAAAACCAAATGAAAATAAATGTTGAGGAAAAAAATTGAAAAAATATAAATAAAAAAAAGGATAATAACATAGCAATCAAAAAAATGAGGACCATAAATGAATAAAAAAACAAATGCAATAAATTTTTAAGGGATGAAATTGCAAAAAAATAATAATCAAGAAAAGTATAAAAGCACGGAAATAGAGCAATTAAAAGTAGAGGGACCAAATCGGATAAAAAATCAAATTGAATAAAATGCCTAAGAACAAAATTAAAAAAATAATAATCTAAACTTCAAAAAGCATCAAAAGCCAAAAAAATAATAATTAAAAGAAAGAGGACCGAAATAGATAAGATTATAAACCAAAGGACACAATTATTTTTTTTGGAAGTTTATGCGTATTTACCTAGGAAATGAGAGAGAAAAGAGCGAAGAAAAAAAAAACCTCTACCGCAGCCCAATTGATCCTTATTCGTAAGCACGCACTATATCACTGGAAAAAGGATGACACACTACTCCCAAAGCTACGATGGAAGTAGGACTTTGGCCACCGCATAGTCCCTCACACGCCACTTGAATGGTGCAAATGCCATGACGTGCTGATGCGTCAATGTTTTTTAATAATATTTAAAAACTTAAAATTATCAAGTTATCCATGACAAAACCTAAAAAAAGACCAAAACACCCTTGTAAATAGCTTTTTTTTTTTCTTGAATTGTAAGGTTAATTCCGCCATACTGTTTTAAAAAAAGAAAAAGATAGAGAAACCTCTCTTTGCAAGTATATTTTTTTTCTCTTCTAAGGATATGACCGTAACTCTATTATTTTTTTTTAAAATAATAAAAAAGAGCCCTTCACCCAAAGATTATTATTTTTTTGTTTTTGAGAGCAAAATAGTCATTATACTATAACAAAAAGACATGTCCAGATCATTTTTCCCCAATCAATTTTGCAATAGTGAATGTATCACATGAAAAAGATATTTTTATCCCAATTGGAGGCTTAATTAGTTTTTTTAGCAAGGTAAAAATCATATTTATACTATTAGAATCCATAATTTTTTGTATCTAAAATCATAGTAAAAGATTGAGTAGATTTAGTTTTTTTTTAAATAATTTGAACTTAAAAAGCAACATGTCATCTATTTTATTGAAAAAAAAAAAAAAGGCATACTACGTGTATAGCCTTGATAGAATATTCATGGAATGATGGTAGACCAAAAAGAGGGCTGTGTTGTGCATAATGATTTAACTTCCGATATTATTTTTTTTAATATAAAATACTCCAAACCTCTATATTTGATCAAAGTAAAAATAATCCCTGAAAAAATTTCTCAATGCAAATTGATTACTAATATATATCAAGTGAGTATTTCTTGTTTGAAGTCTGTTTGGTTAGTCGATTATTGACGAGTTTGGCTTGAATTGATTGTTTTTGTTTGATAAAGTGGTGCTGCTGGATGCTAGAATTTCTGTCTCGAATCTGTCAAGAATTTCTGCTAGAATTTTGTTCTGTTGTTTTCAAGTTGCAGTTTTATTAACAGAGGCGTCTAGAACATCTGAACATGCAAGCCAAACCGATTTTTCCTACTGGTAATATTAATTTGTGACTGAGTTTTGAGCATCGGTATTCAATGCATTGAATCTACAACCAGAATGCTGGTAGATTAATATAGTAAAAAAAAAACTCAGTTTACAATTTCTGTGGGAAGGATTTGGTACCGCTAGCGCTGTTCATAATATCCTTCTCACAGGCAGTTCAATTCGAGGGGAAGATGGTGCTTCCAATGGTTTTGTTCCCACGCTTCGAGTGTTCAACCACACTGATCGTTATTTGATCAAGGAGGAAGGAAGAGGAAAGGTATAGGAGCAATTCTGTTTGTTAGATTTTTCAATGCCTTTGAGTGCCACCTTTTTTTATGGATAAATTAACACTGTAGATTAAAGCTGATTTTGTATGAATATAGTTAAATTTCTTGTTCATGCTATGTGGTTTGTTGGGTCGTCTTTTGTTTTTCAATGGTTAATCTTGTTTTGTTTTGTTTAGGTGCTTTCGCTATATATCTGGAGGCTGGAGCCATGGATGACATCATGCATATATCTTTGAGTTTCTATATCTCAGGAAAAACCAAGGAAAGTTGACGTTCGTTACTTAATGGGCTTAAATATCGTCGCCCTTAAATCTAGTGCAGTACTTATCTTAGTTTAAGTTGGGGTATATATATTGGTTACTTCCAAAGGAAAAGTATCTTCTTTTCTTTCTATTTCATATCCTTTAATTTCCCTTTCTTGTTTTCCCCGACTCCATCTTGTGTTTTTATTTCTTGATGCCTTCTGCAGGAAGAACGTCGAGCTCAAGACTTGTTCTGTGCTCTTTGGATTCCTGATCTCTTCATCGAAAGAGTCCGAGGTGATGGCAGCTGGTCTTTGTTTTGCCACATGAGGCTCCTGGTTTGGCTGATTGTCGGGGACAAGAATTTGAAATACTCAGCATGAAAGTGAGGTATAACACTTGCTATTTCTGTGATGGTTGCTTGGATCAAAATGTTGAAGTATTTGTCTGTACAGGAACTAACAATTACATGCGTGTTTTGTGGATAAAGGAAAGGGCAAAAGAAGGTTGTTTCTGCTAGGAAACTCTGGTTTGAGATTTTAAATTCTCAGACTGAAACAGGAACTCCTTACATGCTCTTCCACGATACAGTAGTCACTGACCTGCAACTGCAAGTTGGAAAGAATAGAGCGATGTGCTGGTTGAGACCAAACCCATCGTGAAACTAACTCGTTGAGAGTATGTATAATGTTCTTGCCCCGGCTTTCTTTGGCTCTTGCAATCAAAGTTTAACCTGCCAGAGTAGAGTCTTCTACTAGGGTTGAGGACTAGCTAGAGTTGTATGTAAAGGTTTTCGTGTAAAAAGGGCATGTTCTTGTTTGATCACATTTCTGTATAGTATGCTTTGCTCTCATGTACCCCTTCACAAATCTAATATATGATGTTATATCCGAGTTTGTTGAATGCCGGTTGATGATGGGCCTTGGATTTTTTTCATTCCTGGGCCGGCTAAGCGAGCTAGTGGACCATGCTGTTTTGAGCCGAATGGCTGCTGGACTTTCTGGAGGAGGGCCGGGCATCGAGCCACCTAGTTCTAGCTTTTACCACCTGGAGATGACCGAACTGGTATCTTTTTTTTGAAAACATTTCCATGAACAGTTCTTTCGGTGGTTCTGCTAAATGCTACCATTGTGTGTTTCTTAAGTTTTCAGGACTTTTGCAAATAGAGGTAGCTAAAATTTATTTATTTTTATTTAAAATTATTTTTTTATATTTTCAGATCATTTTAATGTAAAAAATGAATTTTAAAAAATAAAAAATATATTATTTTAATAAATTTTAAAATAAAATACATTTTTAAAAAAATCACTACCATTATACTAAAAATACCCGCTAACTCGTGATACAGATGGGCTGCAATTTGCTAGAATAAGGAGGGACTGACTCATAACAGTCCTGGGCATTTCCATGAATGAAACGTTGAATCACTTTCATTGCCTGACAATGACTTTTCATAGCACGTGGTTAAGCATAAGAGTGCTGCCAAATTTGAAAATTTCGTTCGAGGAAAACTAGGTTCAGATACTAATATTATTCATATTCAAATTCAACAGGTACTATTCAAGTATATCATGGATCTTACTGGAATGCAGACCAATGACCTAGATGACTCAGAAAGGACAATAAAAAGGAGCCTGGATCAAGACCGATGAAGTCCATGAATAATGGTCTGAAGAAGAATTTACTTGTGATGGGCCAACAAAGACCCGCAACATGTGCTTCTCTACTTTTTTTACCTTTACCTTTTCCTTTTCCTTTTTTTTCCCCTTGATTTTGACCGCTTTGAATAATTCTGTTTTGGCCTTTCCTGGCAAGCGAGCACACTTCATTGTTTTTCACATTTCTGGTAGGCAATCAACTGCATTGAAGCATGCTACTGGTTATGCTAATGATTGGATTGCATGACATTACGTCCCAGTGCGAGCATATCTATTGGAATGGGACTGAAATGGTGAGAATGGTTCCGATGATGGCGATAGCATAGAGTGGTTGTGTGGTCAAGTAGAAACGAAATGCGCCGCATTTCTAAACGGGCTACAGAATACCATGAACTTTTGGGGGATGAAAATCTGATAGATTATGCTCTGTAGGGCCATTCTATATATATATATATATCTTTATCAGAAATGATATGGACGATGATATGAAGATCATTCTTGAGAGATACGATTTTCTGATATCTGGAGGAAGGGATATTTTGTAAAGGTGATGCACATTGTTGCTTTTTGCTGGCTGGGACAGTTGGAATTTACTCGAATAATGACAAGCTAACGTTCAGACTGAAATTTCAGCGAGGGATGAGCTGATAAAAAATAATTTCATGAGTGTGATCCACTCAATGAGGTAGTCAAGGGCCGATTATTCTCACAAAAGAACAGAGATTGACACTAAATTAAAGTTGAATTTAAGGCGGATGTATACTAGTCAGAAGACTGATCATCACTCGTGCCATTCAATGATTTTCCATCTTTTAGAATATGATATATAGATGTCAAAGGTTGAATTTCAGGTAGATACATACTAGCAAGTTACTTGATAACTGTACGAAGGATCATATGGCCATTTTCACATGCTGGAATATATACAGCAGTGGGATTTTGTGGTTTCAGCAACTGGAGATTGATAATAATTTTATGTTTATCCACATACTTATGTCACGCTCAAATTGGATTTTATATGGACCCAAAGGATGATTACATATCTTTGACTCCAGCAACCAAAAACATTCTTCGGCTCATACCTTCCCAAAGTAGGATTTTCTTCTTCGAGTTTTATCTAGTTGTTGTCAAGAAGAAGGAGAAAAAAGTGGGAGATCTATTATCTTCAGTTACTTTTCCAAAATCATGTTTTTTTTTTTTTCAGGCCATTAAGGATCTTTTAAAGTACTCTTCACGTGTGCTTCTCTAATTCGCATGGCACTTAAAGATGCTTAAGGTGATACTTTTATTCTATAATTCTCACCGGAAAAAATAAATGGTACCCTTGGATCTGTTTTACAAATGCAAGAGGGGAGGTATTCGGTAAATTGAGTGAAATACTTTCCACAAATAATTCTCAATGTCCATGAAACATTGTCACAAGGTTGATTCATCGTCGAAACTTTCCGGCTCCTTTTCCAGACTCAACATTTCTTCTTTTTATCTACTCATTTTTACCTGGCAACTAAATATTTCCCCTCACCTATAAATTTCTCCACACTATTTTCTATTATAAAACAAGCAGAAAACACAAATAAAAAAAATGAAATATATACAAGCACACAAATTAATTATTACAGGAATCAATCCCAACCTTTATTAATCTCAACAATAAAAAAATAAAGAAACTCTAAATATGTATGTGCTATGTACAAAACTTACATGCTATACATAAAACTAACATCCTCTACATAGCCAAAGCTCTTCAGCCTATTTATAGACAAGCATATGAAATGTTATAAAACATAAAACTAGCATTTTTATATTGTAGAAAGTAGTGGGATACTTTTTCCCTCATGTTTTCATAAACTTAGTGGGTGGTTTTTACCAATGATCCCATGATTTTAGTATCTTGAAAAGCAATTTCAGTCATGCTTTCATATTCAACAACCATACCCCCATGATCTAGGCACCTATTTCCTCTATGAAACCATAATCGTAACTGTCGTAACAACTCACTATATTGTTGCGTAACTGTCATTCTATACCACCAAATCTGTTGTCTTTGTTACTTGCTTTGGACTGTCCATCGTCCATATCCAAACTTGCATCAACTAATTGCTCGCATAAGCCACTATTGCTGACATCGCTATTGCTGTTGAATTTGACACTGTTCCACAGGTTGCTATTATCCACTGTGTCTTTCTACCAATGTTCTCATCAGTGTATTCATGTTAGATTTTGACTCCGTTATACATCTTAAATTACGTGAATAAATAACTCTTTCTAATTATGAGAAATGTAATGGTTGAATTCTTATACTCAATAATTGCAACTCTTGCCATTGCCTAGGGCATTTAATCTATCTCTTAGTGCCCCTCCATGTTTTTTCTTATTTTCATGGTGATGATATATAAAAAAACTAAACAATAATATTAATGACTGACTCGAGTAGTTTAATCAGGTTTTGGGTAGGCTCCACCTGATCTATATTGGATTCATGTGCTCTATTAGTTCCGGGTACGCTCAACGAAACCCATTAGCATTGGATAATACTTAACAAACAAAGTTTAAGTAACATTTCACTATAGAGAATACTCACTTTTATTTTTTTTTATTAGTGTTGACGGCATAGGCGGAGGTATGGCAAAGGCTGGGGTGGGCTTTAGCCTAGGTCAAGATTTTATCAATATTTTTTGACTAGTTTTATGTAAAATAAATTTGTAATTTTCAATTAAATTATCAAAAAATTCTGAA
>Ga0307515_10008100_pt1 | contig 20592 bp, 9 predicted proteins | sample 17_EM_MG_FD_194513 | JGI IMG/M metagenome (GOLD analysis project Ga0307515, IMG submission 194513) | Populus trichocarpa ectomycorrhiza microbial communities from riparian zone in the Pacific Northwest, United States - 17_EM | ecosystem: Host-associated > Plants > Roots > Unclassified | place...
GGTCGACCCGGAACCCGGGCGACCCGGACAAACCCGACTGAGACCCGGCCTCTTTGTTTTTTTGTATATACACAGCCGGGAAACGACGTCGTTGGTTTTGGCCTTTTAAAGTCAAAACGATGCAGATAAAGGATGAAGGATGCAAAATTGCAGATAGAGATAACAAGTAAAAGCAATTTCAAATTCAATCGCATAGCTCATGTGCCCGACTGCCAATAATACACCTCCACCCTAAACATGGCATCCTCTTTGTAGTGATCCCTGCGCGTTCTTGTAGATTCCATTGAAGACAGCATCCCCGGTTTTGATCAGATCCTGCATCAAGACATGATTGGAAAAGCTCCTCTTCAAAGTTCTGTGAGTGAATATCAGCGTTGTCTTGCTGTTGTTTTATGTTTTGATGCCCGTGTTTTCTCTGTCTCTCTCTCTTTTTTCAAGATTTTCTTTTCCTCTTTACCTTCTATTTTCAATTTAAAAAATGCCTATTTGCTGTTGATTAAAAAAGAATGTTTACTCGTGATTGGAAAGCTGGAAAGTGGATTGAAAGCTGGAAAGAGGATTGACGAGAGAGGGATAAGAGAGGAGAATTGTATTTATTGAAGTTTTTATTTGATTTTTTTTGGGTTGACCCGGGTCAACCCATCTGACCCGTGACCCGTCATTAGACCGGGTCGACCACCGGGTCGGGTTTCAAAACTATGATTTGGACAACATTTTAATTAGAGTTTTAAAAAGAAATTGATTTTTTTAATAATTTTTTATATTTTTATATTGTTTTAATATTAAAAATAAAATTTAAAATATAAAAACATATTATTTTAATATATTTTTAAATAAAAATATTATTTTAAAAAACAAACCAGCATCAGGTTAAAGTAATTCTAATACCCCTTTTCCGCCGGTGACGGGTTTCGGCGTCCTGTAATTACACGCCGAATGAAAAGTTTGCAATGAACAAAACTCCGTTCAGCTTTTGTCCAAATGAGACCAGTAATTTCAAATTCGACAGCTAACCCGAAGGGGCCTTTTGTAGCTCAATACAATCTATATTAGCGACTAATATTGGAAAATCTAGCCTGGCAGTACTAGTATTCTTTTCTCCTTTAAACCAAAAAAAAAAAGCTTTTTTTCCAGATAACATCGAATGTTTGTGGCAACTCATAGGCTTATAGCTAGACCTTTTACTTTACAATGGGATAAAAAAAAAAAATCCAACTGCCTAGCTCCGAGGGAGTCAATAATGTTTTTGAATGAGCCACTTACCAGTTTTCATGTGTTTACATAAACTATGCTAAAATGGGAATCCTTGAACCTTGATGAGACCATAGCATAAGCAGTACTGGGGGCATAGGGTAGTGTCGCTACAGAAATTTCAGGCAATTCCCTTTTTTTCTTCTCTCTTCTATCAAATTCCCATCAAGGATTGAAGAGATATAAGCAGTTTCCAAGAATTTCTTTTTCGTCAATCATCACTCTATGGGTACTAGGGATTTTTTTTTCTTTTGTGATAATATCGAAGAAATGTAGCCTTTTCTAAAGAGAGGTGTGGATGGATGTAAAACCTGCTACAAGCGTGAGTAAAAAAAAGGCTACTAAGTTGATGGTGTATGTGTATTTGTGCGAGTGTGGTGGTGGTCCGAGACATATATAGTGGTACTAGACCAAAAGATAAAAAGAAGAGAGGAGAAGAGAAAACGAAAGAGAAAAAATGTCAACGGTTATGCAAAAGACACTCAATACAACTTTGAATTACATGTCTTCGTTGAGTCTTCTTTTCTTCGATGACCTCCTGGGCTCCCTCTATCAATTTCTGTGCGCGTCCCCATGCTAGAGCCTTTGATTGGCAGCTTAACCAACATCATTAACATTCCAATCATTTTTCTCTACTTTGTTTCCATGACCCACCAGTTGATCTCATGCTTGACCACTCGGATCGATCAGTTTAGGCAAATTTTCAATGTTAATGATTGGAAGAATCACGTATAAACTGATTTACATGACGTCCACTCGAGTGGTTTAATTAGTATGATGCCAAGAATAACACAAGCTGCAACTGCATTTCTGTCTTTATCTTTCGCATCTGTTTGGAAACGCGACTGCACTCACCCGCGGCAGAAGAACTGCAAGTTACGAGCCATAACTTTGTATATTCGATCGCTAGGAGAATGGGGCAAATTCTTGTTACCTTAACTTTGTATATTCACCAGGAGAAAAGAGAAGAGGGGGGATATAAAGGGATTTATTTAATAAAAAGGAGAGGTGGTGGGTGTTGTATGGTATATCCAAGCTTTTAGAAAGTATAAATGTAAGATGCAGGGTTAAGGTACAATACATGCCATTTGCCTACAGAAAAAGACTGCATCTTTTTTATATCCCTCTGCTGCACAACCAGACAAACCAAAAGCTTCTCTTCCATTACCTCTTCCCTTTTCCTCTCTCAACATCCTTGCATATGTCATCTTCCATCAGGGAATCTAATCTTAACAAACCCTCCTTTTCCCTCTTTTCTTCCTTCCGGCCCTAATAATTACCAATGCCTTCTTTTTCCATGCTTTTTCCTCTTTACTCCTCCTGCTGCAAATCCCCATGCAACACACTCTTTTCCACACAACCCCTCCAGCAATAAATTTAAAAAAAAAATAAACCACCTCCATGTAACCGCACTCTCTTTATAATCCCCTCGTAAATTTAGACCAAGTCTCAGCAATACGGTCGTAATAAAGAAACGACAAAAGGTGAGAGAATCAGGCAAGCCAGTTATGTTGCAACTATATGGTTACATTACCTTGGCAAGCGAGTTGTGTTGCAACTATATGGTTACATTACCTTTTCTTCTGGTTTGTGTTAACTGCTGAGATGCTTGTTGGCTGGATTAATCATACATGATGTCAGATTATTGTCCAGATATACGACACTTCCTCCAGTTTTGCTCTGATATTAAGACGAAAGTCGTTATTTAGGGAAGATATTGCTGTTGATGCCATCTGCTTATGCGTTCTTGATGGAACACCATTTAAGACAGGGACATGAAGTTTCATAATTCTGACTATACATTATACAAAAAATTTATCTGTTGGAAGAGTATCATTAGAGTCAAATTACTTGGGATAGCATGGCATATTGAAAGCTGTGACATATACAGCACTATTCAAACTAGGCAATCATTTATATTTCTGCAGCATGGATGACTCGCATGTAAAAGTACCGATTATGACAGAAAGCTTCTTCTATGGAAATGCTTTGCTCGACTCTTTTAATACGGCAGGTGGGACCGATTCTTTCACGAAGTTGCATCACTGCATGGCTTATCATCTAATTGATGGTTTGGGAACGTCAATGTTCACTCCCAAGAATTTATCCAGAGAATCTTTGAATGCCTGCGGCAAGAAAATAATATGTCAAATTCAGATCCAAAGTTCTCATTAGCCCAATGCATCAGAGTTGCTCAAGATAATCCCCATCTTTAACAATCAATTCTGTTTCAGCAAAAAAGGGAGAATTTTAGAATGTATTAATTTATCTCTAGGCGTGCCTGGAAGACTTTATTGTCACTCGTATATGAATCAAAGGAAAAGATGACGATGCTGCTAAATAATGCATATAAAAGTTCGTTTGGATGGAGATTGGAAAATGCAAAGAACCAAAAAGAAAACAAAGGCCATGAATAACTTTAAAAAGACTGCTCATTTGGGAAAAAATCAATGTGGTCAAAGTTGAACTGGATCAGAAAACTATAATGAGAGTAGAATCCAAATCCAGTTGGATTCAGCCAGTACAGCTTTTAATTCGAAAAGGAATACAAATCCAGACCCAGAGAATCTAATCTGTGAATGCAATGATCATGCATGGCAATACTAACATGGCACCGCACTAGCTCACCATGCAAAGTTTTACTGAGAAGAACGAGAGGGACTTTTTTTCACTGATACCGAAGAATGGGTAAGATACATGGATTTCAGGGTTCATTGCCCTCTCTCTGTTTTTTCTTTTTCTTTTTTTCATCTTAAAAGGATCCTGGCTAAGTGCAAAGAAAAAAATGTTTTCACGCTAATTTTCTAACCTATGCGTGCTCCGTGAACTCCATCACCAAATTCCAAATCTGGAAGAGCTTCATCATTTGCAGGATGCAATAAAATCATGCAGAAAAAATGCTTCATAGCATGAGGCCACTGACGAATCAAAATGGAATCTACATCAAACTGGAATATAACAACTCCAAATGAAACTTTCATGGTGTGTAGCTAGTAGAAATGTATACTTTAACCAATTAAACTTCAAATATGATACTTTGTTGAGATTGGGCCAATTACAGTAATGCTTGTGAAAGAATGCTCCAAACTTAGAAGATCACATGTCATGATTTCTCCTTTGAAAACACAATTCAAATCAAACAGAGACTGTGATGTTAATGGCATTTTAATATATTAGCATAAGTTAAAATGTAGTATGAGACACTCTCTACCTACTATATTAAGTTGTTTTGGTTGTAACTCGTTGCATTTCACTGTTATGTTGATTGACCACAAGTTAGGCCTGTTAGGCCATTACCGAATTATAGGCCATGGAAGTGAGGTCCTAGGATAGAGAATTTGGAAGCAATCCTACCTTTCAGCTTTTTCGATTGGATGCTCTAGCACTCAAGCAATTTTATTCCTCACTCCATAAAAGTAGTAAATAAATTAGTGAACCTAAAGCAAAATGGATTTCACATGCAAACATAAGTACCTAAATACCATACCTTATGAAATCATAAATATATATGATAAAATATGCAATTTATGTAGTTCTGCCAGGCATTTTCATGAAGAAAAATAACATTACCTGGAGAGCAAACAATTCCTTTCCATTAAGGATTGCATCCATTGCAGCAAATTGGTCATCAAATGCACCATAAAAGCCTTGGTAGAATTTGTTCCTGAAATAAAAAATGATAAATGGTCGAGTAAATACAAAGATTATAGGTGTCTTCTTCTTTCCTTTCAAGAAAAAAAAATCTTCATGAATTTGACAGATACCGATCATCTTCTGTTGTATGTTGATCAACCTCATCAAACTTCCTTGTAAGTACCTCTGCTCCTACTGGTGAAAGCAAGTGCAGCATCAGAGCCTCCAGGGTTCTTGGAAAATTGTGCTGAAAAGAGTTAGATGACATGAAAAACTATCGAAGAAAAAGGTGGGATGGTGTGTAATCTATGTATTGTTGGAGCTTATTTTGTGGTAGCAGGGTATTTCCTACAGTTTTAATAAGAATTTCATCCACCTATGGGAGCTTTATAAGGGGGTGCATACTCACCGCCATGGCAAGGAGGACATTCTGAAGAGTGCTTGGATCAAAGGTCCAAAGAATTTTAGCAACTGGATCATCCTCTAGGAAAAATAATTTACTTGTCAAAGTTTTATCGCATTCATGTTTCACACTGACTTTAGAATCATTTGGTGGAGTTGATTGAATGCATTGACTTTGGTCGGTGATGTTAACACGGTCATGAACTACAGAAACAAGTTCATGAAGGGCCTGGAGAGAAAACGGTTCCAATTCATGCAACTTAAGGTCCTTCCCTTGTAAACCCTGTTTCTTGCATGCCGGGTTCAAGTCACAACAACCATGATCTGGTACAAAATTATCAAGATCAGTCTACAGAAAGACATGGGAAATAAGCTGGGTGAAGAAAACCTAGTGGTATAATTATCAGAACTGACCTGCTCCATTACTGGGCAGCTCACATGTACTCTTCAGTTTCTCTGTGCTGTGAGAAGCCTTGGGGAGTACTTGGTTCTGTCCTAATTTTAAATATAATATACATGTTGAAATGGTTGACAATAAACTTGTAACTCGAAACAAGATGCATGAAGGAAAAGAAACAGGACAGTAGACTCCCCAAACTTAATGGATGAAACAATTTTGAAAATTTCATTAATGAGTACTCTTTAGTAAACAGACTCTGCACATGATAATATTTGAGCATCAATTGTCATAAATTACTGAAAAGTTTTGGTGGAGACTTGTGATTTCAAAGCTTCTTCGTCTACAAACAATGACAAACTTTCTGAAAGCCTCAAAAAAGTTATGTTCACAATTTTATCTGTTAGTGGCCCTCGAACTTTTCAAAGCTCAGACATAAAGAGCTCCTCAACCATTAATTTGTAGAAACACTTCTGTCCTTCCACTGCAAATTTTTTTGTGCTATTGAAGTGTGGCTGATGAAGAATGCTGCAAACCTAAGGAAGTCTCCCAAAGGAATTATACATGGTAAAAGAAATCATGTAAATCTAATGGGCACAAGCTAACAGAATAAACATTTTGCAGAGCCCAAAAACAAGAGAAAAGGGTCTCCACTAGGAATAAGCATGCAACATCTGACGTATCAAGGAGAAGGACATACCATTTCTTTGTCCATCAATCTTGAATTTATAGCATTGATTTGACGAGCCAATAAAACATGTTAGAGCAAAACAAAATCACTAAATCAAGTTAGCTTAAACTGCATTACCAACACCAAACTGAAACAGTTACACAGGGAAAAAATGGGGACCAAAGGAGAAACAGATGAAACATTATAACATTATAAGACAAAATGAATCAAGAGTACCTTCTTAATATTCTTCGCAAATAATAAGCATCCATGTGTTCTAACATGTTAGACATTATGTTGGACCGCCACCAAAAGTTCACAGCAATGGTCAAATCATCACTGTCTACTTGGTGGAACCTGTAGCAATTGGAGACAACAGTCATCTCACCTGACTAAATACCAAAAGTGAGGTTGAGTCCAAGAAATAAGTCTAGTGTCTTAATAGTGGTGTAATAAGTTTTGCATACATAAAGAGCAGTAGAATCAGAGAACCATTTTAGTAAGGTTCTGAGTAGCAAAACACAGTAAAAGAGAAACAGTTAAATTTGGAAACGATGTTTGCAGCATTAGACAGTTACATAATTGATTCTTTGTTGACTATTGCATCACGAAAAAAACCATGGTAAGAGGAGGGAATAGTTGATGGTACAAAGCATAAAAGGCCATGTCAATGTCAGTCATGGATAATTTAAAAAGAAAGACTCCTAAAACAAATTATTGCATGGACAGGACAGCTGATACAGATAGCAAGAAGTACAATACTGCAACCAAAAGGCTCTAAGGTAGAGAGAAGATCAACAATTTTGAAACTAAAATGGAGAAATGACCTGAAGGTGTGAAAGGATGCATGAAGGAGACTCAGCTATACTAGTTAGCATTAATGCCCCTCAGTTCTGAACAAACATGCATAAACCCCACTTCATATTTGCTGCTGAAAAATAAATAGCTTCTATTTGTCAATTCTATGAGATGACTCACACATATCAGACAAGATAATGAACAAAGCAACCAATTTTTCTAGGAGCAGAGGGATGGTGATCCAATAAGTTAAGACTTGCATCAATTTCATATTTTGGAAGTCTTTCCTGGACAATAATAAGTCTTTTTTTAAGGTTTCTTAAATTAGAAAGCTGTTGGTTTATTTTTAAATTTTTACTTCCTATGTTCTGGAAGTCTTAGGTTTACTTCCTATGTTTTGGAAGTCTTAGGTTAATTCAGTTACTTTTGGTTATGGATCATTTTCTTTATGTCACCTTCAGGTCTCAATTCCTGCAAGTGTTTACAGAATTCAACAGCAAAACAACAGCCACCAAAACTCTTATCTTTTTATGCTTTCCTCCCCAAGATCAACCATAACTCCTAATTCCCCATTCTCCACCATAAGAATTCATCAATCTCTTGATCAACACTACCACCTTTTGTGATGACTAAGCAATAAAATTTACGGATACATCCGTGATACAACACAGAACAAAATGCATGAAAGAAAGCAAAATAACATCTCAGATTTCTTGTAGTTTGTTAAAGAAGTAAAACGAAAAGTCAATACCAAACTTGAATAAAGGTAAGAACAATATCATAAGCTTGGCATTATAGTCTAGAATTACACGAAGAAGGTTCCTAATAAAGGGAATTTTCTCATAAGCATCATTATATTTTAAACCTTACCAGCCTTCAGGAATGAAAAGGGCATCACCTGCATGAAGAATAACCTTCTGAGAGTAGTCCATGGAGCATTTTGCTCTCGGATACAATGAGAAGTCAGGGTTTTCCAGAGCAATAGAACTGCCAGCCAGAAGAAGACAAGTTGGCAATTACAAAAGGATAATTATAAAAAGAAAGCAGTTCCAAATTTCCAGTGGCTAAACAAACTTTACAGGCACTACATTTTCATACTCTTACAAAATTGAGGGGGAACAGAAATTAATTTGCTGTTGCTCACAAAAAAGTGGCATACCTGTGGTTTGATGCCTCCCCATATACAGGCATTGGGTATAAAAATGGACTTGCAGAGGGCGGCCATAAGACAACTGCAACGAAGAAGTATTTGAACAAAACAGAAAAACAAAAGAAGCAAGCTCTAACTTATAAATAAATTGATAAAGGGAACTATCTAGACCAGACATAGGCAACGGTTCAAAGAACAAGCATGACATGGAACTAAGTGTGCAGGAAGAAAGCATTAGCATGCAAGATTGGAAAAGAATTTGTAGTTTCTTTACAAATAATAGAATCCTGACAAGGGCTATTAGCATTGCCATGAATCTATAACTTGCAGCTAAAGAGAGAAAGTCGCTATAGTTGTAGAATGGACAAGAAGGGAGAGAGAGAGAGAGACGGAACCTTGTTTGCTGCCAGCAACTACACATAGCACGTTATGATGTGGATCATAGTGGGTGCTTGATCTAGATTGAGCATTATTCATCCACAAATTGATAGAAGCTAGTTCTTTTGTTTCCAAAAAAGTAGGCTGCGAAAACCAATCAACAGTAACAAGTTAACCATGGAGACCATTAGACTAAACGGCAACGGGGTGAAGAAAGAAATGCACAAACCGTTTGAATGTCTTCCCTAAGACCTTCAAGTTGAACCCTCTCTCGATCCTCACTATTCATTATCGGCACCTGGACACAGACAATTACAATTTTCACCCTAGTACTAACTCAATATCACACAGACTCAAAAGCATTAAACAAGAAAAACAGCATTCAATATCTAGAATCCGCAAAGTTCCAACCTGTGCTAGATAAATTTGCTGAGGAACATCACCGGAAAGCATACTTTCCTGATCTACATCAGTAACAGCATCATGATGCCTTTCTGATTGCAACAAAGAACCACCACTACTGTCCGTGTTTCGCATACTTTGCTTGCAAAAATCAATAAACGTGGAAAACGGTAACTGAACCTACAACAGGAAAGGAAAAAAAACATATAGTAATAAGAGGAAGGAAACTCTTAAAAGCTCCAATATACGATTATTACTCGAATAAGAAACTGGCACAAAAATTACCCTTTCATGGCTTCTAATATCGCCATAAAACACAGGTGCAGTTTTAGATAGCATAGCTTCCACAGTAGATGATCCTACCCGTTCCTAAATTTCAATTAATTAACATAAAAATCAATCATAAGTTCAGTTCCTACATTAAAGAATAATAATAATAGTAATAATAGTAATTCTCAAATAATAAAGTACAAAGTAACCTGCAAGTGATCGAGGCCGCCATTAGCCGGATTCCACTTGACGAAAGCTTTCCAGTCCTTAATGCATCCATTAAAAACCTTTCGAGCAAAGAAATATAAAATAGGTAAGCTCTACTAGACAAAATAGCATTGATGGAAAGCTCTGAAAAAGAGGAGATGTGGTGAAGGAATTGAATTACAGCGGGGACGTTTTTCGATTCGATTTGAGACGCGAATTCTGTGGGAGAAGGGAGCTTTTCGAATCTTTGGATTTGTAATTGTAAAGACTCTTCCATGTTATTTTCTTCTTCTTTTTTTATTGTTTGCGGCAGCTATGAGAGAGGTAAGGGAGTGAGAACTGGGAACGTCGAGTTTGAGGTACGAACTTCAAAGACAGTGAGTGAGTGTGAGTCGCCGAGTCAGGATTATTGGATCCAGTATGACCGGTTATACGAAAAATTCCTGCGCCGGGAAGGGAGACGTGCCAGTTGTTACTTACGGGAATATAAGGCGGTAGTTTGGTAAGGGTGCAAGGGTTGATTGTGTAATTTAAAAGTTTTCGTGGTTTTAAATTTTTAATCAGTGCCAAGTGTTTCTGGGCCAGCAGTGACCTAAATTACTGGATCATCGGGCATTGAAGCCTTGGTTTCCAAGCCCAGTTTCTGTGAACTCTAGGACAGTGGAGGTTGTTTTTTTCTTTGAGAAAAATGAAAGAGTGGCTTCTTATAGTTTTATTAAAATATACTCGATTGTTCATTTTACCGAGCAATTGGCTAAATTAAAATAATTTTATAGTTTATTAAATAAATCTATTTAACATTTTTTAATCATTGGCTTGTTGCTAAGTGAATAATATTTATTTACCTTCAAAAACTGACAATGTGTATTAGTAACCAGCATAATTATAAGATAATTAGGATATAATAAATAAAAAAATTTAATATTTTGTAATTTGATAACACTGTAATTATAATATCTTCAAGCAATAGTAAAAAAATTTTGATGAGACAACCTTCGTTATTTTTATATATTAAATGTCTAAATTATTCTAATGAAATGAGTCTCCTTTTAGTTTTGATGCGAGGCTAATATGGGTATTTGAAATTCTAGCGAAGTTACTGATTATTGTTTTTTTGTTTTGAAAAGAATGAAAATAATATTATTTTATTTTATTTTATTTTTAATATAAAAATGATAAAAAAATAAATTTAAAATAAATTTAAAATTTCTAAAAGAATACGGTCAAACTGCACAGGCCCTTGAAATGCGTGTTGATCCAGGCAGTTTTCTCAGTTCTTGCTTATTTTGGGTCCTGGTATCGAGAATAGGATTTTGAACGTTACATAGCCCAAGTGCGCAATTAATATATTCAGCTTCTACGTGCCAAACCAACAACCAGAGAAAGGGATCCATTAATTTCTATCCCATCTTGGAGTTTGGATAGGCATCTCATACCAACCATCGAATTTATTAAATTTTAATTTTTTTTATTTCAAATCAAAAAAAAAATTATGTATTTAGATTGTTTTTATTTGTTAATATCAAAAATAAATTTTTAAAAATATATATATTATTTTAATATATTTTCAAGTAAAAAATACTTTTAAAAATAATTATTACAACTATCTCAGTCTAAACAATAATCATTCATAATAAACATTCAATCACTCCTCGTGGTGATAATGGGTCACTTTTAATGTATTTTTTAAATGAAATTTTATAAAAAAAAATTAATTCAAGGCTATTTTTAATATTATGGTGGGACATGGTTAAAGATGTTTTTAAATTTTAAATTTTTTTTTATCTCAAACTTGTATTTGAGAAAGCTACACTTTAAAGTTTTTTTAAAATATAATTTTTAAAAACTGCAACTGTAAAAACTATTATATATTAAAGACACCCGTAGTAGTACCATCATGTATATAATTATTGAGCTAACAAACACTCATGGACAGACACTTAATAATTAATTCTAGATTTATGACTTGTGTTGATGTATGTACAAAATTAAGAGGGTTACGTTCTAGTCCCAATCTAAATAATGCATCATGAGAATCATTTACCAACTCTCATCAGTCGAGGAGTAAAAGCGTTTCACCTAACGAAAACTACTGGCATGTAGACCCGTTTAATGAGTAATCAAGAGGGGCACGTTCGAATATAACAGCAGGAAATTTATTTTTGTATTTTAAAAATATTTTTAAATAAAATTAAAAAATTTTATGTTTTTTTACTTTAAATTAATATATTTATGTTGTTTTTAAATTATTTTAATGTATTGATATTAAAAATAAATTTTAAAATATAAAAAAAACATTATTTTAATATATTTATAAATAAAAATGCTTTAAAAAACAACCACAAATAAACTGTCAAGCTAAAAAAAAAAAAAGATTTTTCCATGTTATGCCCTCCAGCCACCGTTAAAATGCATAAATCAAGCTGGGAGGAGGAGACTATGATTAGGGGAAAGATTGATTTCAAATGAGAAAAAAAATAAATAAAGGCCTGGACCCCAGCTTTCCTTTTTAAATGATGATTAGTCCGAAACTCGCGCGCTTTCAAGTTCGAAAAATCAAACAGTGGGGGCCACTTCCACTCGGTTTTCCATTTGGGGTCTGTGGGCCTCGCTCGTCGGGATGGGAAAAGAAATTATTTAAATAATATATAAATTATTCGGCATAGTAAAATAGTGATTATTTGTTAAAGTATTTTTTATTTAAAAATATATTAAAATAATAATTTTTTAAATATGTTTTTGATATTATTATGCTGTATAATTCAGAATTATAAAAAAATAATTTAAAATAAAAAATACATTTTTTCATCACAAAAACAAACATAGTTAGAGAAATTGAATGGGCTGGTGGAGTAATTTACAAGGATTTTATGTTGGAATAAACTTTAAAAAATAAGAGATTCTGCACAACACGAAATGATGAAAATTCAGTTTTATCGGCATAGATTCAAATACCAAATACGTTATGCTGCTCTTTCTATGAGTTCAATTTCGGTCATGTTTTTCGGCTCAACACATCGCCCACTGGAATATACATGCAGGCTTGGGAAAATTATATCCTGATTCTAGAGTTATAGCCTAGCGATGTTGAATTGAAAGATTCAAGCAATTGAATTTACATATAATAAAAAAATATCTAGGTGGTTAACGAGATTTAATCGTATTTCTTTTTTTTTTTACTCGCGTAAATAAATTAAATTATTTTTTTATAGACTTTTTTTTATTAACATGGGTGTCCGGTGTCAAAGAACCATCTCAACCCAATAGCTTAAGCTGTTAGGTGAGGTCCCAGGATATGATTTATATTATTCTTTAACACACACCCTCAAGTGAAAGCCCTTTGGGCTTGAAACTTGCACAGGCCCACATTACCTTGTGCTTAATTTTTATCAAATAAATGGGGATGGTGAGATTCGAACTCGTGACCGCTTGGTCATCAAGGCTCTGATACCATGTCAAAGAACCATCTCAACCTAAAAGCTTAAGCTTTTTGGTGAGGTCCCAGGATATGATTTATATTATTCTCTAACATCCGGGTCAGCTTGCGCGTACCTCGACTAATCCTATGTGCCCTGAAATTAACGACCATATAGGCCTCCAGTGGCCGTCATATTGACAACACTATAGAAAAAACAAATCCCTTGATCTCAAACTCTTATCACTAGATCACCTGCTAGAAAATTATAAACTAGTATTCTTGACACATGCATGGTGTGTTGATTTAAAAAAATTCTATAAGTACTAGAAAGATAATAAAAATACATTGTATGTGAGACAGATACTAAAAATATAGACATGAATAAAAATTCACTGTATCTTTTAATTAAATGTTCTTTTTTATATTAACAGATGTCAAGATGCATAAATATTTTTATCTTAGGGATCAAGTGTAGCATGAGAAAACAACCACAAATATTCTGTAAAGAAATAAGAACGAAGATCCAATTTCATAATTTGTTGAATTTTGATACAAATTTATTATTTATTATTTTATTCATATGTGGTGTGTCTGGAAATTAAGAATACAGGCATTAAAAAATCAATGTTTTGTTTGAAGAAATTATTTTAAGTTTTAACAGTGATGATAAAAGAAATTTAAATATATATTATAATTAAAAAAATCGGTTGCATGCAGCACCATGCTGGTTGTCTATGCTACCTTCAGGCAACGCATGAGACGTCGTTCGTATACTAAATAATGGCTTTCAATCTTTCATGGTATTGTTCAATTCATCATGTGGGTTGGCCATGCTACCCTTCAGTCAGTACATTAAGTGTTGTTCGAAGGCTACATGATGGTTTTCATGGTATTTATCGTAGCATCCTCTTTTGTTATAATGCTGAGTGTGTGACTAACCAACCTCTGATTTTTTTTTTCTCATTCTTTTATTTTTATATTTAACTTTTCCAATTTTAAAAGTAACATTTCAATTTATTTTTTCTTAATATTTGGTTACAGTTTTTTCGATTAATTATTGATTATTTTATTTAAAATAATTTATAAAATTAGATTTTTTTTGATATCATCCCCTTTTAATTTTTTATCTATTAGATTTGGTTCCAGTTATTTTAATTAATATTTATTTTATCAACTTTTAAAAATGAATTTTTTTTGTGATTTCATCACCTTTAAGTTTTTTTTCTGTTAAATTTAATAATTATTATTTTAATTGTTATTTTATGTGCCTTTGATATTTTTTTTAAAATTTAATTTTTTTCTGATTTCATGCTTCAACATTAAATTAGTTGAAAATTTAAATAATAATTGTAAAAAAAAAATATATATATATATATAAGACAATTAGTTGCATGCAGCACCATGCTGGTTGTCCATGCTACCTTCAGACAGCACATGAGGTGTCGTTTAATTCATTACAGCATCCCTTTTATTATAGTGATAAGTGTATGACCAGCCAAACTTTGACTTTTTTTTTCTTTATCTCTTATTGCTTTCCACACTTGACCCTTCAAATTTTAAAATTAACCCTTTAATTTTTTTTTCCCTTCATATTTCATCATAGTTCTTTTGATTAATTAATATTTGTTTTATTTAAAATGATTTATAAAATTGGATTGTTTTTCAATGTCATTCCCTTTTAGTATTTTACTTATTAGATCTGGTTCTTATTATTTTGATTAAATTTTTTTTAAAATGAGATGATTTTAAAAGTTATTTTTTTTTTGTAATTTCATCTTCCTTAAGTTTTTTTTTACCAAATCTGATCATTATTCTTTTAATTGCTATTTTTTTGTGCCTTGACAAATATTTTGAATTGGATCTTTTTTTATTTCATGCTTTAACTTTGAATCAGTTGAAAATTGAACTTCTTGATTGAACTCGAGTTTAGGATTTCATGGATTGCAAGTTTGGAAGATTAATCCATGTTTAGCACTTTCACCCCGGCTTGCTTGTTTTTTTAATCTCATAATCTCATGTTGTTTCATTTTCATATCTCAACAATTATTTGTTTAGATATAAAGTCGAGTTTTTTTTTTTCTATAGGATTTTTCACTACTTTTAAGAATGACCCAAGTTATATTAAATTTTTTTACTTGTCATTCTCTATTAGATTTAGTTTTTCTTATATTTTTTTAATTAAGTTAAGTTAATTAGTTAAATATAAGAGATGGTATTGACATCTTATTTTTTTATGAATAATTATTGCCTTTTTATTTTCGCTTTATTCACTGTCAATATTTTTTTAATTATACTATTAAATTAATCATGTTTATTGAATGTATTCATGTAAATAACTCGAGTTTTATTACTTTTTAAAAAATATCAGTGTTGTCAGAACATTAAAATTTTTATGTTATTAAAATCTAATTTGACATGTACATGTTGCACAGACCACCTAGCAAGGTACAATGCTTACTAGGGATTGACCTATGTTTTAAGGGTGTATTTGACTTGGAAGTGTAGAGGTTTTTTTTGTTAAAGATACAATATATTTTAAGCACAAACTATATTTCTAAAAGCTATAAAAATATGTTTTTTTTCCTCAAAAAAGCACAGGTGACCTCCTATTCAAACATGACAAGTTTGAATTTATGAGCATATAATTTGTATTGTTATGTGAAAAAAATATATCCCTTTTTTACAAAGCACAGGTCTTTTTAATCTTGACATGTAGATTTTTGTCAAGGTGATATAATATATTTGATATTTAATAATAAAACCTTACTAATACATGTTACGACTCTTAAATTTAGGGATATTTTTATCAAATATCTGGACGCGGGATTCATGTATTTTATGAATAGTCATGGATAAGAATTTTGCTTTTGTAATACCATGTTATTGGTTTCCTCCCCGACTCATGTATAATCAATTAGCTAGCTGTGATTAATATTTATTTTTATATTTTAAAAATATATTTTTAAAAAAATTAATATATTTTTAATTTTTTCTTCATTTTAAATTAATATTTTTCTAATGTTTTTAGATCATTTTAACGTGCTGATATCAAAAATAATTTTTAAAAAATAAAAAATATATATTATTTTAATATATTTCTGAGTGAAAAATATTTTGAAAAGTAACCGTAACCACACTTCCAAACAAACATTAATTCTTTAACTTATGTATTTCATGGTTATATCTAGTTTATTTCTAATGAAATCATCAAAACTTTAGGATTGAATTATTTTTTCTATAATTGTGTTTTGAATTGGAATGCGATGGGTTTAAATGTAGGTTTTTGTCGTTGGCCTGAAAAACAAGTTTTTTTATTGGAACATAGAATTCTTTGATATTTAAATTAATAAATATAAAATGAAAAATAATGTATAACAAGGAGGAAATAATAGGAGAACATTAAAGAAAGTGTATGTTTTGTCTATGAACTTATATGAAGTTTTTGAATAAGGCTTGTGTTTGTTCACAGCTCTTATATTGAATGGTCTGAATTAGCTGCATTCACCCCACCCTTTTTATCTCGTGATTAATTTATTTATATATTTTGGTCATGTTAGTATGAAGAGTAGAGTGATATTATTGGTGGAAAAATTAATGATAGCTATTAGTCGCTGTGTTTATTTTTTAGTTTAACGTGGGTGTCTGACCAGTTTGTGCCCACCTCGACTAATTCCACGGGTCCTGAAGTTAACGACCATGTAAGCCTCCAATGGCTATCATATGAGCAACCACAGGGCTCGAGCCTGAGACCACAGAAGGAACAAACCTCTTGATTCCAAGTTCTTACCACTAGACTACTATCTAGATGGTTAGTTGCCGTGTTTATTGTACCGTATAGAAAGTGCACGCAAAAATATATATATATATATATATATATATATATATATATATATATATATATTGGCGTAAAAACTGGTAGCTCTGCATAGGCAAGATTCATTTGTGCCCGGTGGACCGGTGGTGCAACATGGAAGTCTTGGGGATAAATATATAAAGGTGTGTGTGTTCGGACAAGACATTGGATCTCTCTCTCTTTCAATTTTTTTTTTTTTTTGCAATATCAATTTCTATATATATATATATATATATATATATATATATATATATATATACATGTGTGTATATATGTATACATGTATATTCAATTAGGATGTCAATATGCGCTCCATGTTTGTATCGCGGGAGAGATTAAGGTGCGTTTGTTTATCTTTAACTTTTATATTTGTGATGCAAAAAACTCAACAACATATTTGGTAATATATCAAATTGTTTTTTATACTATGATGTCCATTAACAAATTAAGTTTAAAATATAATTTGTGTGAAGTAGTTTTTACATATTTTATTAACCAGTTTCATAAAACGTTATTTGTTTTTGCGTTTCGAAAACGTTTTTAAAAAACTTTGAAATTTTTTTAATTTTTTACTTTAAATTAATATTTTTTATGTTTTCAGATCAATTTGATGCGCTGATATTGAAAATAATTTTTTAAAAATAAAAAGATATATTTTAATTCATTTCCAAATAAAAAACACTTTGAAAAACAATTATAACCACACTTCAAAATATAAATAACCAAATATTTTATATATATATTTTTTTGTTATCCATGAACCTCGACCATAATTTTTAACATTTCTGCTTTATGGCAGGACGCTACATACACATACAATGTTAACTTTTCTATAATTTAATTGCTTTATGATAAAATTAGTCAATGTATTCACGTTATGCTGTGAGTGAGAATCCAAATTCATTTTTAAAGGTAAAAGAAAAATTTGTCAGTGTCATCATGTCATGAATGTATTTTTCAGTACTGATAGATTTTTTTAATTGACGAATAAAAGATAATTTTCGTGTTTAATAAAAGATAATTTAAAAATAAATGTAACGATAAATTATAAAAAAAAATAGTCAATGTAAAAACATCACAAAACATCCTAAATTTTTGAATAAACATGTTTTAACATCAAGACAACCTCTGGTCAATGTAAAAACCAGAATCAATGACTTTCTTTTCCCTCGATATTAAATAACTAAAACTTGATAGAAATAAAGTTTAAGAGCTATACATAAAATCCTTAATCAACAAAGACTAGAAATTGGATTTATCTATAGAATCATAAAGAAAATATTTAAAAAAAAAATGAATTTGTATTCTCTCAAGATTGATTTTGTATAAGTTAATCAATTTCAACTTTAATTATTTAAAAAAAAAACTAGAATAAAAAGAAGAAGAAATAGCTTTAAAGCAGGTCGTTGAATTCTCATCTACCAAATAAGTAAAAAAATCATTTCTAAATGAATTTTTTTTTTATTTTTCACTTTTTATTTTTGAAATTTGAGTTTCATCAATTCTATTATAATTATTAAGGGAGCAAATTAAAGTTTCAACTCCTTTTTAACATTGGAAATGAAAATAGTTATAATAGTTATGTTTACAATTACAATTATGAATATAATAATTATAATCATTTCTGTCTCGTTTCCGACATATGAATTAGAAAATAATGGACGATCGAGGGTGTGAAAATGATGATAATTTCACAGACTTTAACGAAGCACATCATAGTGCATCATCAAACTACAAATACACGAGTAATCCGGACATGAAGGCTGAAAGAATTTCACAGTTAAGGTGGTTTATAAGAGAGTTATTATTTTAGAGTGTTTTTTTTTTAGGATATATATAAAAATAATATATTTTTTTATTTTTTAAAATTTATTTTTAATATCAAATTAATTTTAAACAAAAAAAATCATGATTGATGAGAATTTGAAATTTTTATATGATGCCATCCAGAGGAAAAGCATTTCCAACCACTTTATTCAAACCAATGACCCACGAGAAACGATTCTAAAACGGTTGCGTTGCATGAGTTGCACAACCATTTGATTTTAGATGTGGTCCATGTGGATATTCATCGGTTCTTTTAGAGGAAGTGACCGGTTTATGCGTGATTTTTTTATTATTATATCAATTAAAGTTAATAAAACCTTGAGATAAATTGAAGTGAAAATCTCAAATCCAAACATAAATTTTTAAAAAACTATATATTTTTAAATGAGATGGTCACGACGACATGGTGCACACGATAACGATGAAGTCGCCACTACTCACTGAACTATCCAGACAAGCTTGAATAGTGCATCCAAACATCCAAACAAATGTATTTAATAAGAAAAAAAAGAAAAAGAAAAAGAAAGAAACGGTGAATGAATCATTGAATGCTGGGTTTACACTCCACGCGAGTGGAAGAAACACGCTAAGGTGGCCAGAAAGTGGGCAACTAAAATATGATGAGGCCATGACAAAATCACGAGACTGGCGGGGCATAAGATTTCAGAATCCACGCGGAGAGGCAAGGCTAGAACGAGACATGACATCTAATTTCACTAGTTCCAGTCTCTTAGCTTTTTTTATATTTTATTGCGTTTCAAACAGAGTAATTTTTTTTTAAATAAAATACTTAATCTTTTTTTATGTTTCGTATTAAAAATAATTTTAAAAAAATAAAAAAATATTATTTTAATATATCTTTTTAACAAAAAAAAAAAACTTTAAAAAACAATCATCAATACGCTTTCAAACACTCATTTAATTTTAAAATTTAATTTGCTACATAAGCAGACTGCCCAACGGGTTGATTTTCGTTGATTTCTTTCAGTAAAACATGTAAAATGAGATTCGAATCAATCACGATGATTGTAATCTTTACAGAGAAATACTTATCTGATTTTTATTTTATCTTTCTATTTTTATAAATTATACTTATTATCCTGTTTTACATCTTGAATAGTGTTTTTTATTTGATTTAAAATAAAAAAACATAATTTATAAAGATATAAAAGAAAACTGAAATCCAGTTAAATTATACAATAATTTTTGTGATCATCATTTTTTTTTCAATTATAGCAACGAATGTCGCAAACTGCGAGGACTTGTTGACAGGAGTGAGTAAAAAACTGAAAAATCAATTAAATCAAAAAAATTAAAAAAAAAATAACCAAAAAAACCGAATCGTGAAAAAAAACTAATTAGAATTTTGAAATAACCGACCGGTTCGGTTTTATAAGATTGAAACTGAAAAAATCGAATTGAACCCAAACTAAAAAAAACCGAGCCAAACCAGTGAACCAATTTCGATTTAAAAAAAAAATTTAATTTAATTATTTCTTTTATAAAAATCAAATCAAACTAAAAATAATCTCTCCTGTTTACTAATGCTACATGAGATTAGACCACCTAGAGGATGTTTGGGAGTGTGGTTGTGGTTGCTTTTCAAAGTACTTTTCACTCAGAAAAGTATGCCAACAATATTTTTTTATTTTTTAAAAATCATTTTTGAGATCAGCACATCAAAATGATTTGAAAACATCAAAAATATATTATTTCAAAACAAAAAAAAAATTTAAATTTTTTAAAAAGTGCTTTCCAACAGCAATGCCAAACGCACTCTTAGTACTGGTTGTAGTTACAGCAGTGAAGGTGACTGTAGAAAAATATTTAATATAATATACAATTTATAAGGAAATAGTGATAGAAAGCACCATCGGAGACTCTATAAAAAAAAAAATCAAAATCTGCCGGTCTCTCGCAAAAACAAAACTGGGCC
>Ga0307515_10008101_pt1 | contig 20592 bp, 15 predicted proteins | sample 17_EM_MG_FD_194513 | JGI IMG/M metagenome (GOLD analysis project Ga0307515, IMG submission 194513) | Populus trichocarpa ectomycorrhiza microbial communities from riparian zone in the Pacific Northwest, United States - 17_EM | ecosystem: Host-associated > Plants > Roots > Unclassified | place...
TTTATTTTTTTTTTTTTTTTTTTTTTGCATTGAGTTGTGCTAGAATGTAAGCAAGTCTGATCAACTTAAGCTAAAATGATTAACACTCTCCCTAAGAGATTTGCATAAATACCCTAGGTTAGATGGTGTAAATATGCAAAATAAGAGTGACATAACCAAAAGAAAATAAAATACATACAAATTCTAGACACAGCTGGATTTCCATCTTGAATTTCATCTGCTGCTCTCAAAATTTCATCTATATCCCTATTATTAGTAAGCGAAGACGGAACATATCCAGCAATACCACCAACAGGCCGACCAAGTGCATCAGTCCCAGTTCTTTCCCTCCTTAACACAGCCCTTACTAACCTCTCCCATAAGTCCTCTGCTCGAGACATTTTCTGCAGAGCACAAATCATCAGTGCACTCTATCCAAACAGTTCAAAAAATGAAAAACAAAAAACAAGAACCTTGTACTTTGGAATTTTAAATAACAAGTACATATAGATTCATTGATTGATACAATGGATGATGTCATGGAAATGCATCAGATACAAATAAAAATATAAATAATACTTGCAGTTAAAATTGTCTGTCCTTTACAACCAATAGAGCATTACTGGAGTATAGCAGCCTAGCTGGCAATCAACAGTCTAGGACCGAAGAAGTGCAGCTCACAGCTGAAGTAAAAGCCGACAAATGATTAAAACCAAAACGCAAACTAATTATTCAAGGGACGATCCTAATAATAATTACTAACAGGTATCCAATCCGAAGACCAACAAGGCTACTGCAAGCAATCACCAATCAGATTAAATTTATCCAACAACCAATTGCACACAAAATTTGTGCACGCCTCAAGATACTACAACAAAAGGCTTTATGCAAATTTATACTGCCTTGACCTAGTCCTTTTCATAGAGCCTCAGATTTTCACTAAACAAGAGACTAAGCCCTTAATTTTGACGAACACTTGAGAGCAACATAAACCCTAAAACGAACATTTATCAGAAAAATTAACTTAAAAAGTGAGCAATACAATTAAATAGCATGATAACACCAAACAGAAACAATTAAGGTAGCCAAACACCCAACAGAAACAATTAAGGTAGCCAAATCATACTTTCTAAATAAGAAATTACGTGACAATTAGCTAAAATTACAAGAAAAAATACTCAAAAGTTAGTTAAATTTGTGTGTATTTATATACTAATATGTAAAAGAATAGACACAAATGGCTAAATAGAAGTTGCAGATCAAAGAAAGAGATAAAGGTTTCCAAAAATAAACAAATCAAAAAAATTGTGGTTGGGGAATTCAAAACAGAAAAAATTACAAAACTTTTTCGAATTATTTTTCTGTGCTCAACAACAACAAAAACAAAAACCTAATAGATCTCAAATTATAGTCACTAATTTTCTCGGTAACGAAACAGGAGAAAAATTCAAAAACAAAATAAAAACCAAAAACCAAAAGCCGTTACCTGAATCGCTACACGAAAATGGTAGAGAGAAGGAGAGAGACCGAGTTGACAAGGCGAGTTGAATCGATCTGTTCTTCTTTTTCTTCGTCTCGAAGCAAAAGATTTCAAATGAAAAAACAAAAAGACGGGGGTTTTTAAAAGGAAGGGTGTTTTTGCTTTGCTGCCATTTAAAAAGAGAGCTGGGAGATCGTTTCCGAGGAGAGAGAAAAGAAATGAGGGGAGTGATAGGGAATCTATAAAGGGGTAGTTATGTAATTATACGAATTTGATAATTTATATAGGAGGGAATTATAAATTAGCCCCTCTAGTTTAGAAATGTAATAGATTTGTCCATGTAGTTTTAAATATACTTATGATTTATTTTTATTTTTATTTTTTCTATTTAAATTTATTTTATTTTTTCCAAGGGGTGTAGTGAAATTCATGAAATTCTTTGATTGTGTTTTCTCATAAAAATATTTTTTTGTTTGACAAATGAGAACAATAAATAATTAGTTATAACAAATTAATATAACTATAAAACATAAAAATATAATAAATACTAAAATAAAATACTAACAAATTAAAAAAATTTCATGAATCGCCTTATCTCGAAGCAAAAGATTTCAAATGAAAAAATAAAAAGATAGTGTTTTTTTAAAAAAAGTGTTTTTATTTTATTGTTCTCTTTTAAAGAAAAAGCTGAGAAATTATTTATGAGGAGAGAGAAAATAAATAACGGGAGCAATAAAAAATCTATAAAGGGGTTATATATATACGATGATAATTACCGCTCATAACCGGTTGAATGCGGATTTGATAATTTATAAAGGAGGGGATTATAAATTAACCCCTCTAGTTTATAAATGTAATTGATTTGTCCATGTATTTTTAAATATACTTGTGATTTGTTATTTTTTTCCATTTAAATTTATTTTGTTTTTTTAAGGGGTGCAATGAAATTCATGAAATTTTTTGACTGTATCTTCCCATAAAAATATTTTTTTTGTTTGAGAGATGAGAGCAATAAATAATTAGTTATAACAAATTAATATAGCTCTAAAACATAAAAATATAATAAATACTAAAAGAAAACACTAAATAAAAAAAATACTTATATCTTATTTAAATATTTTACACTAAATACCTTGTGATCTCCAACCAATTATGCTCTTTGATATAATTTACATGAGTAACTTCTGAGTATTTATATTGTCAAATTTATTTATAGCTTAATTTTTTCATCCATTTTAATTTTAACTTTTTTCCTACAAGAAGAAAAGAAATTGATAATAAGAAAGTACAAGAAGAAGGTATTTTTTTAGAATAAATTAATAGTAGATTAAGTATTTGTTAGCACTAATAAGAGACTAATTAAATAGTTTTTGAAACTAGAAAAATTATTTAATTCTTTTTTAAAAATAGAGGGACTAATTTATAATTTACTCTTTTATTAACATGGGATGAGAAGAAGACATTTACCGGTTATAGGCCGTGACACGGGGTTCGATGCCTTTGAACAATTAACGCGGAAAAGAAAAGTAGTGTAAAAAGGCCTATGGGGCCTTGAGCACGTGGAGTGGAACCTGGTCACATGATCAGTTGATCCTTTTTTTGTATTATAAAAAGACCTTTAGTTAATAAATTGATAATAAAACTAAGGAAATTGATTGATGAATGATCAAAAAGAAATTAATTAATTGAAATAAGGAGATCAAACAATGGGAAATGGCCTGTGGAGGTACCATTTGGGTAATTTGGAGCATAGCTGTAAACTATGCACCGGTTTAGCAAGTATACCTGAGATTTGATTGATTTAAAATTTAGATGGGATGAATTGAAGAGAAAAAAATTGGCTAAGGCGATTAAAAATATAGGGCAATTCATTAGCTTAGTCAATCTTGCTTAACCATCAATTCATTAATTTTTTTAATTTTTTTTATTAAAATGATATTCTTTTAATTCTTAAATAAAATTGAAGGTAAATTTAGATTGACACTTTCAACCTGTAATCCAAACCTTATCCTGATTCTGAGTGGATTTTTATTTTATATTTTAGAAATATGATTTGAATGAAAAATTATCTTTTCAAGTATTGCTGTAATTTTTTTTATTTATAATTTTTTTTTTATCAGATTCCACATTTCAATACCATAAAAATGTTTTCCTACATTTCCATGGCTAATAGCTAGGCCCATCTATAAAATCAACAACAGTGTTCAAGTAATTTTAAAGGGTGTAGTTTAACTAGTCAAATCTTAGATTTGTTTTTTAAATATCAACAGTTCGAGTCTCACAAACCTCAGGGTCACTGGAGGCTTACATGGTTGTTAACTTCAAGACCTCGAGGGAATAATCGAGATGCGCGTAAGCTAGCCCGAACAAAAAAAAAAACTTGAAATTCAGATCATGATTTGAGTTGAATTTTGAGTTAAATTTGATTCAAACAGGTTTTAGTGACCAATTAAGCTGATTTGATGTAATCCAACTGAATTAATACAAAAAAAATAATAAATAATATTGATTGTTGTATTTCAGGAGCACGCTTACTCGGTATGGCTCATTGTCATCTTTTCAGCCAAGGGCCTGCAACTTCACCAGTTGGAAGCCAGAATACTAGGAGCGTTGGTGACTCAATTTGGATAGCAACGAGACAATGCCTCCCTTCGGCCCTTCAGCTCCTACTTCATTTGATGCTAGCAACTTCAAAAGTGGTGAACCATTTCGCTAGCAACCAGTCTCACTTATTCACAATGCTACTGGAAAAGATGATGGGATTAGGAACGATTGCAGGAGGGTTGATTATCAAGTTTATGATTTGTAATCATGTTTAGGTACTTGAATTAAGTCATGTGCAGTAATAAATGTGACAATCAATATCTCAGTATTATTTCTAATATAACTGTGAACCTTGAAACCTTTTAAAATTAAATTGTGTAGAATCGGAGCTAATTTAATATAAATAAGGATCTTGAACATAATTACAAATATAACATTTTAAAATATTTTATTATTATTTTGATGTATATGTGACAAGTGAGGCTTTGGACAATATTCATTTGGAGGTAATCTTTATTTCATAAAACATAATTAATTAATATATATTATTTATTATAGGAGTTTTTTTTTTTTTTTTTGTTAATTGGGGCTTGGACTATTGCTTAAGTGGCCATTAACTTAAGTCAATTTTGTGTGGAAGTTGCCTTGATTTAATCAACTTAATTGGTTTAAGTACAACTCAATTAACTAGTAAAATAATTTGAAAATAAAATTAAATAAAAATTTTCAGAATGAAATTAAAAAAATAATTCATCTGAAAAAAGTCAAAAACAAAGTTTCACTATTTATATTAAATTTTCTTTAATAATAATTTTCTTTTTTTTCCGAATGTACATCATTTATTATATTATTTAATATTGATTGAAAAAAATATTGAAATAACCTATCATTACAAATTAGTTTTTACACGTTTATTAAACATATCCAACGTTTTATTTTTCACCTGTTTTTTACCTTCTTGACACTTAGATCATGTTTGGTTGGAGAGCAAACGAGGAGAAAATTCAAAGGAGGTTAATTATCAATAACTCCAAGCTTTCCTCACATGTTTTATTTTTTTGGCTTCTGTTCCTTTTTTTTTCTTACATGTTTTTTTTTCAAAATTGACTTCTTCTTCTTTTTTTTCTTTTTTAATTTTTTTAATTTTAATTTTCATTTTCAAAATTATCTTCGCCAATTTTTTTAAATATTAAATTGGTTAAGAATTTAGTTATGTAGTTTTTTTCTTTAAAACAATGTGGATTACTACAATATTTCCCTACATGTTTTTTTTTCTTTCTTTTTATGATTTTTTTTCAAACTGGTATTTGTCAAAAAAATTTTATATTGAGCTAGTTGAGAATTTAGTTTCGTAGTTTTTTCAAAAATAACACTGTGAATTGTTACAGTGTTTCTCCCACATGGTTTTTGTTTTGTTGCAGTGTTTTCCCACATGTTTTTTTTAAAATTATCTTTGTTGAATTTATTTTTTTAATATTTAGCTGGTTGAGAATTGAGCTTTAGCTTTCCCCAAAAAAAATTTCCATTTATTTTGTTTTATTCCAAAATTGTCTTATTCTTTTTTTCTTTTTTTTTTTCAGAATTGTTTTTGGCGATTTTATTTTTTTTACTATTGAGCTGGTTGAGAATTTAGTTTTTTAGTTTTTTTCTTTGAAACATTATGGGTTGCTACAGTGTTTCTCCGCATGGTTTTTTTTGTTTTTTTTAGAATTATCTTTGTCAATTTTTTTTCTTCATATTGAGCTGATTGAGATTTTAACTTTGTAATTTTTTAAAACACTGTGAATTGCTACAATGTTTCCCACATGATTTTTCGTGCGATGTTGCGGGCTTGTGGCATGTTTGTGCGTTGTCGTGGATTTGTGGAAAAAATAAAAAAAATTATATGGAGAAAAACTGTTGCAATGTTTTCAAGAAAAAAACTACAAAACTAAATTCTTAACCAGATTAATATTTAAAAAATAAAATGAACAAAGAAAATTTTGGAAAAAATCATAATTAAAAAACAAAAGGAAAAAAAAAACCATGCAAGGAAACACAGTAGCAATCTATAGTGTTTCATAAGGAAATGTAAAGTTGTAATTCTCAACCAGCTCAATATTAAAAATAATAAAATCGATAAAGACAATTTTGAAAAAAATCATAACAAAAAAAATCATGTGGGGGAACACTGTTGCAATCCACAGTGTTTTAAAGAAAAAAATTACGAAGCTAAATTCTCAACCAGCTCAATATGAAAAAAATAAAATCGACAAAGACAATTCTGGAAAAAAAACAAAAAAAATCATTAAAAAATAAAGAAAAACCATGTGGAGAAACATTGTAGCAATCCACAGTGTTTTAAAGAAAAAAAACTACAAAGCCATATTAAAAAAATAAAATCAACAAAAACAATTCTGAAAAAAAAAACACAAAAAATTGAAAAAAAGAAGAAGACGACAATTTTGGAAAAAAAAGAGGAAAAAAAACATGTGGGGAAAGTTAAAGATAAATTCTCAACCAGCTCAATATTAAAAAAAAATTCGATAAAGATAATTTTGAAAAAAAAACATGTGGGAAAATACTATAACAAAACAAAAACCTTGTGGGGAAACATTATAACAATTCACAATGTTTTAAAGAAAAAAACTATGAAGCAAAATCAACAAAGATCATTTTGGAAAAACAAAAAATTCATAAAAAATATAAAAAAAATCTATGTAGAGAAATATTATAGTAATTCATAATGTTTTTTTAAAAAAAACTACATAATTAAATTTTCAACCAATTTAATATTAAAAAAAAAAACTATTAATATCTTTAATATCTAACCTAGAAAATGTTGAAGACGTAGGGATAAAGTAATTTTTAGGAAGAAAATTCATGATTTTTCTCTTTCCCTCTCTCTTTTGAATTTAACATGATATTACTATTTTTAATTTGAAAAGCAAATATATAATATATAATTAATGTTGTAATCAAATTTAATTTAAAATTTTAATAATCCACCATAACATATAATTTGTATTTTGTTTTAACTTCTATCAAACATCTTTAGAACTTCACCCATTTTAACCCTTTTTACAAATCATACTCCATTTCTTCAAATTTTTAACCTCAAATCAAACAAAACCTTAACAATTTCAATTTTGCTTTTAAAAATATAGGTTGTTTTTTAAAATATTTTTTTTCTTAGAAATAACATCAAAATAATTTTTTTTAAAAAATTACTTTCAACATAAACAGAACCTAAAACCCCTGCACAAACTCAGTCTTGCTTGTTTCAGGCATTAGACCCTACAATACATAGCATAACATTGATAATTTGATCAAAGATGCTCAAAACAGAACTGATGATTTAGTGGAAAAAATTTCATTCAAGTTGGGGGGGGCTGCTAGAAGTTGATTTTATCCCAATTACGAAAAATGCAATTCCTTACTCATCCACAAGTACAATGGTTAGCAAACATATTAACAGAATTTTCACAAGCCAGTGTGATACTGCTAGTGTGGTACTAAGATCACTCCTTGTTCCTTGAAGAGCGATCCTTCCTTGGGCCGCCAAGAATTCGAGAAATTTGCAGACCTCTACTAAATGCTTGGTTGAACAGCATACGAGTCTGGAATTCAGACACAAATGGAAACCAGGCAAGGAATGCAACTGGAGTGAACAGGAGCAAGCCCATAACGATTTCGTAACCACGAGCAAGTGTCTGAACTGATCCCCAAAACCCTGCTCGTTGAACGATTGGCTTGCATGCTTGTGCAATCTGGTAAAAATGGAAGGAAAATTAACATGGGTGATGATGCATGGAAACTGAAAAGGCTATTCTGAAAACAAAATAATGATACACAAAGACATGAAGTAGTTTAAAAATGAAGAAAGATCTTGAATCTCGAAATCTAGAAAGGCAACAATGTAATTTTTACTCTTCATAGTTAGATTTAGTAATTGAACAACTAAAAAGAACAGAAAGAGGCTAATCAATGCAGCCTCCTTAGTTAGAAGCTTATGATATAGTTCAAAAGTGATGCAAATGAAGCCAAGCCAATTTGACACCAAGTTCGAGCTCTAATTCTCTGAGAGCTTGAGCTCAATTGAACCACCACAATAATAGAGATGTGTTGCAATCATGGCTAAGGCTAAGATCCAGCTTATCAAACTTTCAAAACAAACCCAGGGCCCAAGAACAAGAGTATGATCTGCTTCAATGACCATGGAGGTCTGCCAGACCATACAATAATCATAAAAAAAAAATGAACACATTTTATACTCTAGTTGAATGTTTATGGAGAAGCAAACTTGAAATTAATAAGCCTAAACTCTGCTAAGTATTGTATTTGTCAAGCATAATTCAAATAACCTAAACGAAAAAGGCCAAATAGAGCTCTCAGCTCATCTACACCGCATTTGAGACTCAAATGAGCCAGATGTCAGGAACATTGGCAGAAATTATAGAAAGAGCAGGATAGAAATTCACTCACCAAAAGCATCCCCCAGCCAGTTGGCATGAAAGCAAGAATGCATACAAAGATGTCCTGCACCGTCATATGAGGCAGTGCAATCAAAGTAACAAGAATGGAGATAAATGTTAGGAATATCATTCCCTTAATTAGACGGAACGCAAGCTGGAAGTTAGCACTGAACTTTCGACGCCCAACAGATACGGTCTGAGTAAGAAAGAGAGAAGTAAGTGGATTCATACATATAACACACATCTCAAAAAACTAAGCGTGAAATACATTTCAAGGAAAACATTAATCTGATCCAGAAAGAAACACAAAGTTGTTATGGACAGTAATTTTATCCTCCAACTTCTATTCACAAATAGTCCAGAGATTTTTATATCTTTCTCAAAAAATGAGACTCGTTGAAAAAGAATAAGATTTATTATCTATAGAATTTGTGAACACGATCTTGTGCAGCTAAAGGTACTAGTGAAACATAAGAAATAGAAGGAAAAAAAGAAAAGCATTGATAGCTTAAAACTACATTGCTAATGTAGAAAGATTAGCAAATGACAATTGCTAAAGATGTGTAAAAACCTAGAAAGATTGAAGAAATAAGCAGCTTACCTTCATCACGAACAATATTAGAAAGATGACCAGCCATGATACACCATAGACCTATGACCAAGCACAAAGGATATGACATTGGTTTAGAAATGCCAGGTTTTAATTATTATTTTTTTTAAAGCAGGAGGTGAAGGTAAAATATGAGTGCAGCTGAGGACATACCAAAAAACTTTTGGTTTTCTTTGTGATCGTTAAATGATATACTAGTCCATATTGATAGATAAAGAATCGTAGAGATAACAATATCTCTGCTAGAATACCACGCTTTCCAGAGTGACGAAGATGCTCCTGTTCTTCTTCCCACCATGATTCCCAACTCTTCTCTGATGGAACACCTATTCCTCCACGGTTACTTATCCACTTGTTCCAATCAGTCCAATCATCAACAATCTTCTGCCACTCAAATCCAGAAGGATTGAAGAGGAATGGAGCAAAAAGCCAGGTACCAACCATAAACCACATAGATATAGTTATTAAGAGATAGGCGACTGCACTTCTGTATGGCTGACCAAATATTTGATACACAACGAGCAAAATCATCATCTCAATACCCTTCACAAAATGACTGCGGGAATAGAGCCTGTAATTGTCAGCAAACTTGGCATGGAACACTACAAACCCTCTACCAGTGGGCCTATATTTCGCACCTCCATGGAGCAATGTCCTTCCATAGTAGTGGGTCTTTGTGCCAAGAGAAAATGTGAAAAATACAGGTGCTAGTTGTAATTGCATCAGTATAAATTCACTTAGTGCAGTGCGGAAACCCCTTTCCAAGCCAATTTCCATCAACATAGGCAACGCCATCAAAAATCCAATTTGAACAAAAGATTGAGATGCAAGAGCCACTTGAAGAGGTTTGTTGTCTCGAATTGCTTTCTGTGTGCTCAAACCTTCTTCAAGTCCACTGAGAACAAGATAGAGGCGGCCATAAAGAAATACATACACCGTGAGCACGGTTATCTGTGAGAAGAGATGTTCAGTACCTTCAGAATTTCCCATAAAACTAACACGATAACATCTTTGAACAAATGAATAGAAATTTTTAATATACCAGAGTGCTGAAGTAAAAACCAACTGTGGTGAAGTAGCAAGACAGCATTCGGAAAAAGTCAAAGCGGTGTCCAAGCCGGTATATATCACGACTCAAAGTCTGCTCTCCATTTCCATTAGCTATTTTGGCCTCAAACATAGAAATCTGATTGAGGCCCACATCTCTCCCCTTCCCAACTTGTATATATTCATGATGGGTAACATTCCCTTCACGTAGTGTAGAATTGAAGCCTGTGGATGCAATTAGAAATATATATGATCAGTTAAAGCAAAGACCACATAGAAAACCAAAATGGCTACAGAAAGTTCAAAGCAAATACAGACCGGCAAATATATCTTCACTCAGATTGATAACCTTAGAAGCTTTACTGACACCCCCTCTAGTCAAGTGAAAAAGCCTATCAAATACATCCGGATGACCATAGTGGAACCGCACCCTATATGAGAAGAAAACAGAGACATGGAGGAAACTTAGCATATGAAAAAAGAATGATATCCTTGTTGAACAGGTAATGAAATAAGCCATCACATGTTTATTTTTGCTCTAGACAAATTATCATAAAATTCTTACCACGTTCAACAGCATCAGTGGCCAACAAATCCAATTATCCAACCTTTCATGATCATTTTTATTCTCGACACATTTATTATAAAATCACTTAAGATTTTCCATATGGTTTTAACCTTGGAGTTCGCACCACTCCAAGGATTTTTGCTTGCATGATGCTTCATCAATCCTATTCGATAAATATATCATATATCATTCACCATGATGATAAAACTGATCATAATTCCTGTTTCTAGCATTAAATGTGATATAGAATCGAATCTACTTCAAAAATAATAATAAAAAAATTTGTCAGTTTCCATCATCCTATTTCTAGCATTAAATGTGATCTAGAATAGAATCTACTTCAAAATTAAAAAAATTGTCAGTTTCCATCATAATATTTGCCAATGTCTAAATCACAAGCGTGCAGTTGATGACCACAAAAACTTTCCTTCATCTAAGTTTGTAGCATCCTTTTGACAAATATGCCATCGGAATTGAAACCAAATTAATTAGTGACAAATTTCAGCTTTTACTTGATCCTCTGCAGCTACCCCCCCCCCCCACCCCACCCAATCAAGAACAGGAAACTGAAAGTTTTGGAGTACAGTTACTTCAAGCATTTATAACTTACTTAAGAGGGTTGGCCAATAGCCTCTGACCGATAGTCACAAAACTGGTTTCCTGATTTGACATAAACCATGCAAGAGATGAAACACTGCACCAAGCAATGAAAGAAAATTCAGTGATCATAATCACAGTAAAATACATCTGGAGAAAGTAGCATACGCAAAGAATAACACACCTTCCAGTAAATATATGCTCTCTAAGCCCAAGTATCGAAGGATTCCTCACACCATCAGGCTTTTTAAGAAATTCTTGCAGCAAATTCCTCATTTTCAAGGCTTCTTCCATGTAGTTATCCTATAGAATTGAAAACATCAAACAATGCACAACAGCTGAAGTTAATGATAATGTTTATTTAGATTTCACTTTTATCATACCTGGTTCATATCTATTGTTTGCAAGCCTTCTCCACGTGTGAAGATAATAGCATGGTTTTGGTTTTCTGGTTTTCCTTCACCCAAGATGGCTGGTCCTGGAAGTTTTATTCGATAAATGACCTGCAATTGGACAGCAAGACAATCCAATTGAAGTACTGTAATATCAGAAATTGATAAAGAAATTGCCCAAGTTTACCTTTTCCCTTTTTTTAAAAAAAAAACTTCTTTTGCTCACTAAGAAACCAAGGTGCACTCGTGATATCTGCTTTCCAGAAAAAGTATCATGAAACAAGGGAAATCCACTTTCTTAAGGAAAGTTTGCCCGGGTTACTCAATTCTTCAAGATAGCAGATTCATCTCATATTTATGCCATCATTCTTTAGAAGAAGAGTTATGATACTTTTTGTTGATAACTGCTACAATGTAATCGTGCCAATACCTAATTTCTTAAGAAATGCCTGACTTGCGAAATAGTTGGCTTTACCTGGTCCAAGTTTTGCACTGGCTCAGAGGAATCAATGGACTTAGGTAAGGCTGCCTTCACTAGAGATGAATAGTAAACTTTTTGGATGACCTTGGATCTGTCTGGATTAGTTTCTTCAACCTCATCAATGTATGCCACACGGAGAGATGGATATCTACCAATTGGAAACATATGAGCAAGTTTAAAAAATTGAAATCAGAAGCTCGACAAGAAGGCTAAACAAACCTAATACTTACGTTGTCATGAGCCTCAAAATATCCTGTGCACGAGGATCACCGGACCGCTTGTGAATCCCATATTTCTGGCATGATACTACATACGTAAATTTCATATCAGCAACTGCCTGACACTGTGCCAACAGTGACCTTCCCCCCTTCGACTGATCATCAGTACTCAATTCAATAGCCTTATAGCCCTCCATCAAATCTGAGAAGTGTAATAACAGGATAAGAAGGAAAAATAATGTGTATGTTAAAATTATAACATATTAAACATACAATACACTAAATAATCGATAAATCCAAAAGTTTAAAGAGAGTAGCCACCTTCATCTCCGGCCATATCAAGGAATGCCTGAAGCTCCAAAGCATGCCGATAGTACATCATACCTCTCACTGCCAGTGGTAATGTTATAGTCAAACGAGAAATTAATGAATAAAACAGGAAAAGAGAAAGAGGAACTGAGTGAGTACCCGTTCTAGTCAAAGTTTGGCCCCTATATGATGCCCATAAACGAAGTTCTTCATCCAAGTTGTCTCTTCCTTTGAGTTCTTCTTCACTGCTGCAGTCCACTCGTTCAAGAAAGTTGTTCCACTCATCTGTCCATTATTCTAAGTCTATCAGGTATCAATGGAAGATTTATGGTCAAAACAAAGAGAAGCAGATCTGGAATTTGGTACGGCACCAAATGGAAAAGAAAGAAAGAAACCTGGAAAGATCTTTTGCAAGTAAAAGAGGATGGAAACACCATCTTCATTTGGCACTTCCAAATCAAGCAAGGAGAAAAGCACATCCTCTGTATAGTAAGGAGTTAAAACACTGCAAGATAAATTACCACATTAGGAAAAGGTTTAGTTCTGCATGTTAGTTAACAACAAAGTATGTCTATTATTTTACTATCATTGTTTCTGGTGCAAAAGTTTCAACAAAACAATAGAACATCACTTAAAGAAACATATGCTACATCATATGGATAAAATGTACGAGGCACGCAATTCATCTGACAAAAGTTTTGGCATCTTTGTCTAACCTTCACTTTAGACAAGTACCGTATCCTTTTCACCTTCTATTTTATGTGTAATACTATCCTAGTTACACTCTAGCCAAATTATTATAGTTATAAAACCCAACCCGGGTTTCATGTCAAACCAGGCCCGGAGTTTACTCAGTCAAAAAACCATGTTTGGCTTTAAAAAATTCCAAAACAACTCGCTTTAAATTGTTTTTAGATCTTGAAACAATGCCGTTTTGGATTGAGCCGGATTGACCCAACCAACCCCGTGACCCAGGCCTTGGATTAGGCTAGGTCTTATAACTATGCAAATTATATAGATGGACTTGAGGAAAGACGAATTCATTGACGATTGCATTTAGTCAATAGAGATTGGAGTGGGAAGCAATATTTAATTTAGTTTTGTGTCATGGAGACTATCAGTTGAAAGACAGTAAAAGATGAAGCCACAATCATGATGGCATTGAACAAGCCTTACGAGAAAGAAAGCATATTGCGAACTTTAGGTGCAGTAGGCATGTCCATAAACAGTGAGTTTGAGAAGAAAGATATACGCCTCCTAGCTTCTAAGTTGGATGGTACATCCATCGCGGATTCTTTCGTGGTAAGCAAAAGAAAAAGCCTCTTGATCTGCAAAGATAGGTGAAGAAGAGATATTTAAATTAGCATGCTTATCCAATTTCATAGTGGTTAATAAATTTCTATTCACAAAACAAACCTTCTCTTTCCATGCTTCTGTGACTGGTTCAATTGGAAACTTGATAGCTCCAGAAGATGCAAATAACTGATATTGTCGTTCATGGAGAGTCATTCCCTCATGTCCAGATCCGCCATGAATAGAATCCACCAGACTTTAAAGGAAAAAACAATAAATGATAAACTTGGATGCTAACATGTAAAAAGACATAACAGCGTGATGTCAGATGCAAATATGCTTGAAAAGACCAATTACAAATATGTCGCACTTGGATATATGATCCTCCATCATTATGTCTCTTGTCACAACCTCCAGCATGTCCTGAAAGAGAATCACAACTTGATCCCTGTCCTCCGGTTTATTAGCCAGCTGCAAATTCCAAAAACATAGGTTAGGGCTTCTCATTATCATAGTTGTATCAGCACTTTGCTCTAGAAAGGATGTGGAATATTACCAAGTATTTGATAAGCTTCACAAAGTGATCATAGAGGAAAGGAAGAGCACTCATTTTGTATTCACTTATCAAATCACCTCCGTCTATGTGTGCATTAACTTCAGAGAATATGAAATCGATCACCCTGAAAAATTATCATGAACACATCAACAAAATGGTCAAAGTCACTAAAGGTCAAATCCTAGTGAAAGTAAATAGTGGCATAGAGAGTTGAAAGCAAATATGCTTTTGGATTTTCATCTAAAATTTTCTAAACCATCTGCAATGTAATAGAACTCACTCTTTCTCACGTTTCCCTTGAACCAAAAACAAGATGATGTTCTTGAAAGAAGCATAGCATTCACGAACAGCACAAGACATGTAGTTGTCAGCCTCGATTCTCTTTTTCAGCTCCTTATCCTTACCGTTACTGTCCTTAGCCATGTCTAATGCTATTGGGATCTAAAAGGAGACACAGAGTTAATATCATCACATGAAGATTTCACCAATTTACAATAAAGTGTGCTGAAAGAAACCTTGCTAGCCAGCAGAAATGGAGGCCACTGTATAAGGTCCAAATCACGGTCAGCCCAATATGGAACAAGCAACAAGTCCATCTCCCTGAAAATGAGACATACAGTTCAAGTAAAATGTAATAGCAAGAATGAAAAAGCTTTAAAGAAACTAGAAAAGACACTATTCTTCATAGTAGCATCCTTACTTATTGCTTATAAGGTCTTCTTCTCTGAAACTACTGATGATTTTATTCCACAACTGAGCAAATCTTGCTGCCTCCTTTTCTTTGTTAGATGGGATCTACATTAAGAACCCCAGATTGGTAACTCCAGATAAGGACTACTTTCTGTAATGATTGCATTACAAAATTTACCAAGGTCACCAATTTTTTACCCAAAAAATACCAACAGTCAAGTCTAACCTCAGCAAATTTGCGAGACAGGGTTGCCTTAAAGCCTTTCTTCTTTGGCTCACTCTTATCCCCTGGAATTAAACAGGCATTGAAAGCACCAGGCAATGATTGGAAACGAGATCTAAGCATTCCCAATGTTCGAATCTGGAATAAACATAATAAGTTACAGACCAAACAACAAAAACTCAAATACCAAGATGTCAATTGGTTTGAAAGATATCCAAAGTGGAAAGCATAAAAAAAGGCAACCACACCAGTTCTTCAAGTTACAAAGCATAAAAGAAAACCAGATCATTATATTCTCTAAGCAAAAGGGTACTACCCTGCATGAATAAATAAGGAAGATAACCAACATGATTGACATCCAGGAATATATTCAGCACTAAGATTTACTAAAAGGTTCTTAATTATAATTGATTGGGAAAATAAGCATGTAAACAAAGCTAGATGATTTTCATTGTAGTGTATTATCAAGAGAATAAAGAAAAAGATATTGCTAACAGGTTCTTAATTATAATTGATTGGGAAAATAAGCATGTAAACATAGCTGGATGATTTTCATTGCAGTGAATTATCAAGAGAATAAAGATAAAGATATTGCTAACCTCTCCAAGCCGTCGAAATGCACCATAAATACCTCCAAAGAAGGTGGAAAATATGGCATACCAAATCTGAGAATCCATAAAATATACCTACAAAATTTGGTATATTAGATCGCTTTCAGTTGAAATAGAATCAGATGAGAATTTATACATTAACAGAAACAACTCATACAAGAATAATTGGAGCCCAGAGTGCAATCACAACACCAATATTGTTCTTTGCTGCAAGTAAACAGGTAGACCATGATTTTTCTTCAAAAAAGAAATATAAGTGCACCACAATCTGATGCTACTAATGTCTTCAAGTCTATTACCTCGTGGAAAGAATTCATGCCATTGGAAAGTAGTTATATGAACACTCATTATGGCTTTTGTTGGAATAACTAGAGGCCTTATCTGCAACCAAAACAAATTACAGTTAGCAGTAAAAAAGGATTGAATTTCCATCTAGCATGGCAGGTCAAGATTCAATAAGCAATGGGAGATCTAAGAAAATGAAAGAAAGACACACCTCTATATAGTAACTAAATGTCAACTTTGTTATAATAAGAAGAACCCAAAACATTGTATACCTGAATATTCAATAAAGGCAACAGTCAAAAAATTGCAAATTTAATGTTGTACTGTGATTTATTTTTCAAACAATGATCCTTACTTGAAGAGAGAAATTGTACTCTCATGCATTCCCCTCCCAACATAGAGCCGAGGCTGTAATGTGTCAAATGGAGGCATGAATCTTGTTAAGTAAGATTAAAATTTATATGAATAATAGATAAAATATGGACAGCAATTGCCATGCATAACCATTGGAAGTAACAGAAGGATGAAGAAAGTGGCAAAAAATGTTTCTTTATACCTGTGACCACCACATCATAAGCATCACGATCCTATAGTTAGACCTCTCAAGGAATCGACGTATGAAGGGAAAAAGAAACAATACTGCCGCCAGCATATTTGGTGCCAGGTAGATAACTACAGCCAATATAAACAAGGAAGGCGAGCTGAAACCATTGCCAAACCAACCTTTGATGGTTTGAGCAAATCCTGGAGGTTTATCATCCCAAGTGTAAGCATAAGTTACTGGTAAAACTACCACCCATGCCGCAGCTGAAACAACCTTCAGAATAAATCTCAACTTGACATGGAATGACATTATTTGTCGTGCCTTCCAATTAAGAATGACATCAAGGATAGCTGCATCAGTTAGCAGAGATTTGTCACATAACAACTTCCTCTTCATACAAATCCAGCAAACATGGCATGATAAATTGGTATAGCTTGAAAAAATGAACAACTTCCTTAGAAATTTCATTAAATGGAAAGCATGATGCACATTGCATTATTCATTCCATAAACAAAACACCAAGTTGGGAATGTTCAGAACATACTAAATAACAGTAAATAATTTGAACTCGTGTACACAGCAAGAAAACACAGACAAAGGTAATTAGATAGAGTTAAGAACCAATAAAAATTAAAAGTAATTAAAGCCATTACAATTTGTTTTGTACATAAGCATATAGGCTAGGCTATCCATTGCCTAATTGAACTTTATTGACATTTGTATAACATTTTAAACTGGTACAACACTGTACTTATGTAAGAACAAATAGAAGATACTAGTAACTGAAAGGACAACGGATAGAAGTAAGCTGCACTCTTTATTACCTTGCCCGAGCTTTAATATTGCAGCAGTAATGAAGACACTCAATACTTTCTTAAATACATCACCGCTAAAGATAACACTTGGTTGCCCCGAACCATGCCAAGCAACCGTAATCATAGCCTTCAAAATCAGTCAGCATCAGCACCATATCAGCATAGCCAAAGTTGTTAAATAAATTTAAAGCAAATCAGATGCATGAAATAATAGAAAATGTACCTGTAAGCACAGGATAAAAAAACTCCACATTCGATCAAAGCTTCTAAAGACATGCAAGAATGATCGTATCTCCACGAAATTAACTTTTCCTACCCATCGATCTCTATAGGCTGGTTTATTATCCTGAATATCATAACAGTTTAACACAAATTAACATAATGTCCCTTTTGCAGTATAAAAACCCAAATAAAGAAACCAGGCAAGAGGAATGCAACTGCCATTCCATTTACTTCCAGTGTAGGAAGCATATGATAACCAAGACCCCCTCAATTAGATAGGAGCATTTGGTCATAACACCAGTCCAGTAATCTCAGTCTGTTCAAGTCATGTGTGAATTGATATGAAACAATGTCATATATAATTATTAGGCTATTGACACTAGGAAAGGGGAAAGAAAACGAAGAGAAATTTTTTTAGTGGTTATTGCTTACCCCATTTTTTTCAAAATGGTGATGATCAGACAGGCAAAAGAAATCAGCATCTGCACGCATGGGCCAGCCTAAGCGGAAACAATCAACTGACCTACAAATGATGCATGGGCAAGTTTTTTTTTTTAGAAATCATGCATAGGTAATCTGATCAGGAGAAATTTTGAAAAAAGACATACATAGACATCTCAAAGGAACAGTAGGAAACCAGGACCAATACCAGAAGTACTCATTTAAATCGTCGTAGTTCCTCCACTGAGAATGCTTTGACTTCCCTTTTTTACTCCTTTCAGCTTCCTGTCAAGTGGTGCAATGATGATGACAGATGAATTTAACCAAAAAGAAAATACAACACTCAAATTAATTAGACTACATAAGAAAAAAGGACAATTATTGCATTCAGCACCTTTGCGATCATGTTGTAGATAGGAGTAACAACTTTACTCAAGAAAGCCTCTTCTTCACCTCCATAGGCAGGCTTTACATTTTCTCCTGTCATAGGACTGACATTTCCAGCTAGCATGCCATATAACTCAAATGCCATCTACAAATAGCAAAATAATTTAGCATCAATTACACTTAACAGTCAATGAACAAGCCCAAGTTGATGAAAATACATATTTGCAGATCTACAGTGAAATTGCAAAGGCATAGAAGCTCTGAAATAAGGGTGATGGCACAAATAGTTCAAAAGATTGTCGTGCACTCACTGGTGTGTCCACAAATGAGCAAAAGCCAGTTTGGAACTATTGTTAGTGTCCTTGCCCCAAAGATACAAGGCAGGCAGAGCATTGGATGAGTTATCATGGGACAAGATCCATCTATTCTATTTAGGTATCCAGGTTGACACCATAAATAGACTCATTCTCTCCTCTGCGCTATTTCTACTAGGGTCACTCAACTTATCCAGAATTTCTCAGAACCAGATGCTTTATCTGATGGGGTTAAAGATGATGGAAGACAAAAATCTAAAACCATATTTCCAGTTTCCCGCCAATGAAAAGGAAAGTCAAACAAAAGCAATGAGATAAAAATGAAACTATCTTAAAACATACATGATGATAAATATAGCAAATGCATTCTGGCATGAATCTCAGGTTTGCAGCTTCCCCCCATATCAAAAGATACAGACCCATGTACAATAATTTACGCTGTTGCACCTCCTGCTGTATGGTTGGTAACCTGCAAATTCAGATTAAATCCATTAATATAAGCATAGAATGGAAATCTACAATCCCTTTCTTCCATAATTGTCATCTCCCCCCTCCTCCCTGTTTTTTCGCATCCCACAACAAAGGAACCAAAAAAGTTCAATGCATGATGTATCTGCACTGCTTATTTCCATGTCAATAAAATCATATTGATGTCAATTTTGTGGTTAGAATATATATAAATTGCTAGCAGCTCAATCTTTTTTGTAATTTTCTGAAGCAGTTCAATTAAGCACATTCCTTAAAAGATTTAACCAGCTGGAAGATGAAATGCAAACACCATCTAATCAATCCTAAACCGGAGTTCAGTCAGCTATTGAAAAATTATCATATCATTCACAGGGAACTGGGTGCTCTTACCAAAGGCTACTTTTTCTATCCAAGTACTTGCACCATTTTTTGTAGTTCTTAAAAAGTTTCTTCATCACTTCAGTCAATGCACGCTCATCCAACTAAGAAAGAAAAATGCACAAGGTTATTCAGATTTTGTTACACAAACGCGACTGAAAGCAAATAGAAAGAAAAGAGGAACAAGGAAGAAAAGGATATCTTCTGCACCTATAATTGGTTTCCGGTAGAAATTATAGAGAAAGACATGGGCCCAAAGCCCACTATACTTTTCTGGCTAAAAAGGGGTGATGTAACCTTTACCAGTCACTATTTACAGAGTAAAAAAAAAACTGATTTTGCAAAAATCAAGTCAGAAAACAAACCTTTGGTTGCTGGTCAGGCTTGGGAAATTGCCGTATGTGCACATTAGCAAGTAACAAGATTAAGTGCTCTCTTTGATTTGCCACATTATCCTTCTGCAGAGTTAATAAATGGTATTTGTTTGAATTATATTCAGCTAAAACAGTTTCGTAACACTAAAAAATTGCAAGAGCCAGATGCAGAAAAGAAAATAATACTTCTCAATTTATTTTACCTGAAACCCAAACATTGCCTGAAGCCAATCCAAAACATCTTCGTCGTTTTTCTTCTTGTAATCCTTGGGCCACGGAAGACCTCTTGTGTTACGCAGAGCAACAACAGCA
>Ga0307515_10008102_pt1 | contig 20589 bp, 21 predicted proteins | sample 17_EM_MG_FD_194513 | JGI IMG/M metagenome (GOLD analysis project Ga0307515, IMG submission 194513) | Populus trichocarpa ectomycorrhiza microbial communities from riparian zone in the Pacific Northwest, United States - 17_EM | ecosystem: Host-associated > Plants > Roots > Unclassified | place...
AGCCAAAAGTCGAATGCTTTGCAAGTCGACACTAATTCTCCAGCTCACACAGTGCGTCCACCGCGGCTGCCACCATGTGTACGAATAAGCTCACTGAGCGAATCACATACTTGTCACACCCAATTGGAACTGTCTGACAACCAAATACTGTCCATTCCCACATGGAGATACGACACATCAATTGATCCTCTTTGCGCTTTTTAAATACATGCGGAATCCGCTGGTCTCCTGAGAGTGCCCAGACGGCCCATCCTCCGGTAGTCCCGTGGATCCTCAGAATCCCGACCACAATTAAAATTGAAATCATCTCCATTGTATTCCTAAAAACCCTCTTCGTATGCCATCGTATGGGTGCATATCCGTATTCGCTCGTTGGCGATTGAACCGCTTTCGTTGACATTGTTTGACGAAATAGAATAGAGTTGGCGCAGATGCCACTCTCCTCACAACGATCCGATTCGGTCGTCCAATCAGGTGCCAAAGGTGACAATTGACAAAGGTGATAATTGACAAAGGTAATCACGAATTGTATCTGCTAGCCACTTTAGAACATTCGGGGTTATTGTACTTCCCTTACAGGAGCTGCCACACGATCTGCGATCGCTGCTCCACTATCTTGAACTCCGCCCATCGATAGACAAATGATGCCGTTAATCATATCGGTAATCATATCGGTAATCATAGTTGATTCATTAATTTGATGACCGTATATAGCCTTGTGCGACTTCTGTAGCCGCTGCAGAAAACTCCTAACATCATCCATAACGTAGATAATTCCGTTGACTCTTGCAGAAGGTAATTGCGATTGGAACTGCCATCGGTGGCATCGCTAGGTGTGAATCGTGCGTATTGCGTAAATCCTCCCTGATCCCCCGTAGGTGCACTTCGTTCGAGGTATGTGCCCGTTTACGCTTCTTCGCAGCTTCCGTAACGTAGATGACTCCATCGAGTCGTGTAGAAGGTGATCGCGATTTCAACTGCCGTCGGCGATGTGGATCGACGTGAATCGCGCGTAATTCGTAAATCGCCTCTGGAGAATGGCCAGCTTTGGTATTGCCGGTGACGCGACTCTGATGGACGTATGGGCTCTGGCATCATCCCTGTAATCGTCAATTGACTCAATTGAAAGGTAACTTATCGAATATCATTGATGCCGCGATTGATAGCCTTCGAGTTCTCGTATGATGAATTCGTTGCAATTGACTTCGACTGACTTGGTCGCTGACGCGTCTCCTGGCTGGTTGGCCTGGAATCAACTCGGAATTGTCTCTGCAATCGTTAACCTCAATTGGATAGATATATCAAGACACTTCGCTGATGCAATCAGTGCTCCCAAATCTGTATGATATCTCGTGCGTATGTTGTGTGTCGTGACGCGTCGGACAGGGGTAATTCATCAACTCCCGTATGCAAAACGTATCTGAAATTAAAGAGCGATAATAGTGTAAAGGTATACGCCCGTGTATGGCCTCGTAGGAAGGAATATCAGTAGATACGGTTGCAAACGTGGATGTCAATATTGTAGAGTAGCATAAAGGTAAGATTATCGCTAGAGATCAAAGGCTCGTGGCGAGCCGACAATATAAAGCGGGTATTACCCGGCCCTGGACACGTCACGTGCAGTCGTGCCGTTACATCCGGCCGGCAAATTGACGATTTGAGATGGTGGAACTCCGGAAGTGTTACCGGTTGGGGCGGGTGGCGTGCCGGGCACTGGTGGAGTCGGCTCTGGATTCCGCTCTCTGCGTTGGTCGGGTGGAGATGCACCTGTTCCTTTGCGACTCCAGCGAGTGTGCGGATTCTTTGCGGTGCCATTTTGGCAAGGAAGGCAGCCAGATGTTTGGTTTTGACGAAGCATTGCCGGGTGTCTTTGGATCGCAGCCCTCACCTTTGACTGCCCAGGAAGCTCAACATCCCATTTCTTCTCTGCTCGGAACTCGCCGCATGGTTTCTTGATGAGGTGTTCCATTTCTTCTATTGTGGCGCGCGAAAAGCCTTCTTTGGCCATTTTGGCCATATTCGACGCCAGGCGCATGTTGGACTGTTCCAGCTGTACCCGACCTCCTTGCCTTGCTATAGTTGCAGACATGTTGAAAACCTACCAGACATTAGATGCTGCTTCTAACAATGAAATTCGGCTGTTACCTCTACCATATACGGTTCCATAGCCTCCTCTAAGGTGATTGAAGCCTGCTTGGCCCACTCACAGGGATGCTTATCAGGAAATTCATCTGCGAAAATCCCAGACCTGACAAAATCATGATGTTCTATTTCGCGGACTGTGCGGACAAATGCCTTTGTCGACCATGGAGGTTTCCCGTTCCCGGCAGCAATAAATTCGTTACGTAGCTGTCTACGGACACCCGCTGTATGTTATACAGTCGATTGACCGCCCTTTGCCTCGATATGGATATACTCACATCGAACTACATGCTACTTCTTATTTTTGCTGCTTCCAGTTTAGCGGATGATTTTGAAATGGGCATCCTGCGTAATATGTATGGTGGCTGCATTGGCAGGGTCGCGGTGAACGAACTTTTGTCTGCACTCTTGTTGTGTGGCAAGAATGTCCATATTTGATGTAGCGTCTGCCAATCGGCCGTTACTCGATCTGCTCTCACCTGTCGGAGATCGCTGTGTATCCATAATGTGCTAGTGTGGAATAGAAGAGGAAGATGATAACGAGAGGAAGTGGGAAGCCCTGAGCACTATATAGTCAGCTTGTTGCCAGAATGAAATAAGCAGCGGCCAACATGATCGTTATGCTCAAGATGAATCCTACAGAGTATGGCTGCCAGTTGCAAGGGTTTCCCACCGCCCCGCAATTTGCAAAAAGTCTGTCTGATGTTGGTTGTTTCGTAACAGGGATAAACTCTGGTTTATGACCGCTGGAATAACCTAATCACTAGATATTAATGGGATGTTGTTCGAGGGAAATGATGTCTGTTGATGTTTGTCTCAAATGTTCCCCAGGATATTACATGAAAATGACACTAACAATCATGTCATGTTGTACTGTTAGCATCACTATTCCTGATTTATTGACAGTCAAGAAGTAGATTGTGCTTTGTTCAAGTTGAGTAAACGTACCAACCTAGACATGAAAGATGCAGCTTGCGCCCATATTGTCCATAACATGCAACATCCAACATCTCGCCCAACAACAAAGTACACGCAAACTACAATGGTCAATGCTCCGAACAAGAACATTTCGCGACTTTCTGCTTGCAGATACGGCAAATCGACAAAGCAGTCAACCCAACGACCTCGCCATGTGAATAGAGGCAAGAGCGGCTTTGAAGCAGAGACAGTCCGAGCACTTTGGGCATTGCGCAGCTCGAGATCGAAATAGAAGCTTGCGGTGGAGAAACGACGAGAAACGCACTTCCTAGGCAATCAAGAGAAACACAAATGGATTGAGGATTCTGTTGAGTGAGAAACAGCTGGGGCAAGAAGGCGAGTTGAAGACGCAGAGGCAGCGGTTCAGGAAGAGCAGGATGATATGACGCATGCTGAAATCACGCGATTTACATCCAGAGAGCCCGAAAAGACGTTTGAAGCGATGCTGGTCGTTATCGGAAATTGTCTGACTGATTTTGCAGGTTCCGACAATGGGGAGAATGGGGAAGATGAGGATGATGCAGGGACTGTGCAAGGCAAGCTGAGCGAAGATGACGAACCCGGCTGGGTGATGGGCACAATCACCTCAACGGTACTGCAGCCCATGGAAAGGTGTCGGCAGAAGCAGATGAAGCTCGACGAATTGACTCGACCGGGATGGGAGGAGACAGCCGACTACATCCGTGAAGGAGATAAGAAGTACGGCACATTGTAATTAAGTGATCCCTCAGTCATTCAGCCGCCAACGAATGATCACTCTCCAGCACCTCCGCCGACAACATTTGGACAGCTTATGGAGACTCTCAACATTGTCCCCGGAATATCGCAAAGGCCGCTAGGGACTTCTCGACCAGGAAGTAGTCATATCAGTCTAGGTTCGGTGACGCCGCACTCAACATCGCGCATACCAAGTGGTGAGCCAGCTGCGGAGCCTGATTCGTCAACGTTGCTGAAAGCGAAGCCAGGTGAACCAGTATGCTCTGTTGAACCAGTAATCTTTTACCCCTGCATATAGCCTCCAGCGAATTACCATATAGATATCGGATTCCGACAAAGAGATGGTGACGGCTCCTGCGTCTGCGGAACAATAGAGATGGAAAATGTAATTTTTGACATCTGATCGCTGTGAAACGCAAGTTGTGTAACAATTTCGCTACATGTCAACTTTTTCTTGATTTCAGTGACCAAATTGTGAGACATGATAATTTGTCTGTGCATGTGCAAGGGTCGAACGCACCATGTGAAAGTTCAAGACTCGAGATCGCACTTTAAGACGGCCAAAACGTACGGTTTCTTTCTGCAAGTTACTGTCAAGTGACAAAGTGAAAGCAATATTAGTGACAAAATGTGCTAACAAAATTTAATTGAGTGATGTCATACATGTCATAGAGAGATCTGTCAGTGCACACGACGAATCGATCTGAACTACAACCTTCATGCTCAATTTATACATGTATCCAACTGCATAACTCTCCGCACAGACCTGGTGCAGATGGTTGAGATATTTGGAATTGCTTGTGGTATGTCATGGAAATCGAGGTGAAGGAGCTGGATAAGGAATGGTGAGGAAGTCGAGCTATATTTACCAAAAATTGGTGAAATGATCTACATGCCGTCAATTGCCGGCCAATAGCGCGGGAATGTGATAGGGCCAGGTCATTTCTCACTGAGATTGTGTAGCTACCAGTCGATCAGAAATTGAGAGGTAACAAAACACCTGGATGCAAACGATAATACATACAAATGCAATACTGGAGGTCAATAATGAGTATATGATTGGTTGCATACAATCATTGAGTGTACAGAGGCTGTTTCGATCTGATTAATGTGAGCGTCAACAGAGTGTGAACGATTTTGAGTCTTACACATTCAGCAATCATTTGGCTGCATTGTCACATCCTGCAAAGCGGATGTATAGGTCGACGTTATTGAGAAAAAGATGAATCAGATGCTTGTTGCCACATACTAAAAATGAGCCTCAACGGAGCCTCAACGATCTTTGGCATTGCATCATGTAACATCCAGTAGGCTGTGCAGTTACAGTACATTATAATCGAACTATCGGCCGCCTTTCTATGGATCACAGGTAGTGGCAACATTTCTACTATGTCCTAAAAATGAGCGTCAACAGAGCGTCAACAACTTTTGGCCTTGCATCTTGGACACTGCATGAGCTGTGTGGGGACGTTACTCCATAATCGCGCTTTCGGCCGCCTTCCTTTGTAAAACCTCTTGCAACAACATCCCTACTATGTCTTAAAAATGAGCGTCAACGGAGCGTCAACGACTTTTGGCCTTGTATCATGGAAAATCCTAGAGCTGTTCGGCGACATTGAGCCATAATACAATTATCGGCTTCCTGTCCATGCAAAAACGGTAGCTACGACATCGCAACTATGTCCTAAAAATCAGTGTGAACGGAGTGTCAATGACTTTCGGCCTTGTATGATGGAAAATCCTATGGCTGTGTGCCAACATCAAGCGATAATCTGATTGTCGGCGGCCTTTCTAGGCAAAAATGGTTGCTCCAACATCGAAACTATGTCCTAAAATTCAGCGTCAGCGGTCCGTCAACGACTTTTGGCCATGCATCTTGGAAAATCCGAGGGCAGTGTGGCGACATTAACACATAATTGTACTATCGGCCGTCTTTCTAGTCAGAAATGCTTTCGACGACATCTTCACTATGCCCTAAAAATGAGCGTCAACGGACCGTCAACGATTGTGGGCGTTCCATCTTGGAAAATCAAGGGGCTATGCGACCACAATGATCTATAATTGTGCTATTGGCCGCCATTCTATTCAGATATGCTCACGACAAGATTGTAACCACATCCCACAATGGGCATCAACAGAGCATCAATGATTTGTGCGCTGGCATGTTGGATAATCTAACCGGAATGGAACGCAGATAAACCACAATAAACCTATCGGCAGCCTTTATTGGTAACAATGCAAGTGATGATATCGCGTCCGGTTCCCACAATTCAGCGCACACGGTGCGGCAAGGCTCTGAACGCTACACAGCAATAAACTGCATTATGCCGTTCCGAAATGGAGTTTTACTTGGTCAGTCGTTGCAATCTGTCCTTGTATTCAACCTCACAAATATGCATGCAATGTCTTACTGATCTGATTATCTTCCTTGTAGCTGTAGAGTCAATATTTAGGAACCAGTAGTCTGCTTTGCTGTGTCATCATGTTGGGCAGTCTCTCGAGTTGGAATACCCCGCATTTTAATTTCTACCGCCACGTTGGATACAAAATCTTTGAACACCTTATTGCTTGAAGTTATGATCTCGTCCAAAAATGAACGTGTCTTCATTCGCGATGTGAGCGACCTTACATTGCAAATCATCTTCGATGCGTGGTGGGCTTCAATGAATGAAGGCTCAAAGCGGCCATTTACTTGGAATGATTCTAGACATGCGCCATCGCGGCGATTCTATATACACTGGTAAATCGAGGAGACCGGCAGCCCTGGAATGATTTGTATTGTTTGTCATCAAGTTCTTCGCCATCCATCAGAACATGGGACCAGCTCAATGGGGCAATACTTGGTGGCATAAGCTCACATCGCGAAGTTAAACGAATTAACAGAGTCAGAGGTCACTGGATTAACTAGTTCGACGGTGGCTGAAACAGCTTTGGCCATCCTGAAGTGGCAAGGATGTCGAGGAATCACTCTAATAAGTTTGAGGAGGAACATCAGATTTGATATCCAGTTTAATCCATATTGATCAAAATGACAGACAAAATGTGCCAAACTGGCAGCTAAGGATTTCGACACTTCCGAATTTCACCAAGACATGTGTAATCGCTACCTCATGTTAGGATTTGTTTAGTTACACATTCCATAGCACGCTATATCAAATATTGAGCTATGAGGGTTATATAAGGCATTACGCGACGATCTAGTCCTACTGTCCGCTACAACCCTTAGCAACATTTGATCGAGGGAATATGAACTGACTGTGGATGTAATTGAGAAGCAATTGCCATTACGAAATAAAGTAAGTTTAGCTTTGGACAGATGGACCTCAACAATGAAAAGGGCCATAACGTCAGTCAATGCATACTATATGGATCGAAACTGGGCATTGACAGAAATTCATCTCGCATTCGAGGATGTTGAACACCTGATCTGTCAGCGTTTCGAAGGCTAATTAAACATGATACGTGAAGGGACAACATACTGGAGCAAGGCTATCCATACATTTGAAGGACGTGCTTGATAGTTTCGAGCTTACCGACGGCTGTTTGCTTGGTATTCCCACAGATAATGCTTCCTCAAACTACTCAATGACACACGGGCTGCAATCAACACTTGAGGCCTCTAGAATCGAGTGTCCGGCATTGAGGAACCACATACCATGCATGGCGCACGTTATACAGCTGGCTTTAGGTGCATTCATGAGCAGTCTTGGTTTATAAGGCCGCACCAAGTCTTGGGAAGCCCATGAGCGCGATCAGTAATGTGGAGAGAATGAAAGCATAGACATTGGGAAGAGTCAAAGTCTTCGAGAAGAGGGCAATGCTAGAATCAACAAGGTATCGGCCATGAGACCAGGTTTAGCAAAGATAATTGAGAAAGTACGTACTTCAAGAGATTTTGAAAGTCCTGACACTGACCTTCATATAGCAGAGAATGCTTGCGGTATGAATTACGCTGATACCTGGTCGCCGAAATGAGTTCATTGACTGTCAAGAACCCAGAGTCCCCATTGCAGTACTTCCGATTATGGATGTGAAGACACGTTGGAACTCTACTCTGGAGTTGCTCGAGCGCACCTACAGATTGCTCGAATTCACACGCGACTGGCTTCAAATCCCAAAATACGCTGAATACTGGCCACTATTCACAACTCAGGATGAATGGACGATTGTCAAGTATGTCATGGAAGTATTGAGGACATTTTGATATTGGACCCTTTGGATGTCAAAGAGGCGTACAGTTGAATTGCATCACCTTATCACAGTGTACAATGACATGTTCGATCACATGGATTGCGTGATGCGAGCTTTGGCCAAGAAGAAGACTCCATGGAAAGAAGACTTGTTCTTCGCTGTGAAGTTAGCTAGACAGAAGCTTTCCAACTACTATGCTGAAGTTATTCCAACAACGGGCATGCTTCTCAGTTCCGCACATATCCTCAATCCTTTCGGGAAGTTGCAATCGTTTAGGAAGTGGGACAAGGGAATTGATATCAATCCTGAGGACAAGACATCCTACACTACACAATACCAAGAAGCCTTTCTGAAGTATGTGGAGAATGAATACAATGCCAAACATCAACGGGTGCCGGTCAATAAACTCGAAACGATACCGAGCAGCATTCTCGTCCCCTCTGCAACGGCTTCAGGGTCCTCTCAATCATCCTTTGATCCATTTGATCTGTCCAGGGGTGATGAGGAATACGTAACACCTAACGATTTGGGTGAGACGACACCTGGACTAAGCGACGGCGCAGCCTGCTCATTGAGCGCCGCCAGGCTCTATTTGAAGTCTCCGCCTGAAGCACTGAAGAACTGGGGATAAATTAATCCAAATCTCAATGAATGCCACTCCGACCCTATGGAGATTAGCAGTACATTTTGGTTACCGGACATCACCGGTTGATGGTGCCAACAGGAGGAAAGGCATTCAAACTACGCCGATCTCTCCAACGTGGCGCACGACATATTCTCTATCATACCACCTGGTGTTGGAGTGGAGGCCAGTTTTTCCCTGGGCCGAGATGATATTGGCTGAAGGCTGTCAAAAACCAGAGGCGAGACCCTTCGCGATAAGTCGTCGTCAGGAAGTTCGCTTGAGCCAATAATGGGATTTTGGCAGGCACTGACCCAGCATTGTATACTACGAACACAGAAAACGACTCGGAAATGAAGCAAGAGGCGGAGGCAAGAAAATTGCACGGAATGGCCAAGGTTCACGACTTTTGGGAGTTGGGGCAGGGCAGCGAAATCCTAAATGCTACCCGAAAGGAATCTCGTGCCCCAAATAAGTAGATAACCACCGTAGGATACATTTCGGATACGGAAGAGATCGTCAAAACAGCCTGGGCACTCTTGCAACATGATGGTGCGGCTGCATTTAAATTGTCAGAAAGATCACCGTTGCCACCAGCTTTGGCAGCAAAGAACCTCCCTGGAGGACGAACTCAAATCTTGAATATCCCCTGAGTCCGGAGACTCAACCATCATTCAGTCGAAAGCGACGATGACAGCACACCTGAAAGCGTTTCGGACACTGATGATTGGCTAAACTGGAATGGCGACTTGGATAATACAAATGACAGCGAAGGGGATTGTGCAGCGGACGATAAATAGGATATACAGCCGAACACTAGCATTGACGATCCGGAATGCCAAGAGCAGCAGGATGTGCGTGCCATGCCAAATGTGCCCGGATTGGTTAGCCAACACGGAAGTCAAAGCGACAGGCTGAAAAGGTGTTGGCGACGGTCAGTGCAGTAGAAACGCGGAGAAATAAAGGAGGGAAGACAAAGCAGGACAGAATGCGTCAATGGTTCACCAGCTTTATGTAGCTTGACCGAGAGTTTCAGTTAGAGATATATTATGGGCGAATGGTAAGAAGTAGCGTGTGAATATTGGTTCATAAACAGATGTATACCAGCAGCAATGAATCTTTTGGCATAATACATCATTTTTAGTCGTGTGAGAGTGAACAGTCCAAGATTATTATGCCGCTCGGCCTTACCACAGGGCCGAGTCTCAATCATGAAGAAAGACAACCGGTAAAGTCACAGCATGATGAAAACAATCATCGACGGCAGCATATGTTGAATGGACAATACATTAAAATGAGTGTCAACGGAGCGTCAACTATTTATGGTCTTGTTACTACAGTAATTCACCAGTGACTTGGTCGTTTTTCTGCTTAATGGAGGTAATGGCAGCTTTTACATGGCAAAAGAGATAGCAACACGGTGACCGCCCCATCTTAGCACGAGAGTCATCAGAGCATCAACGATTTGTGGTCTTGTACGTACGGTAATGCAGTAGTATCTGGGGCGTTTTTATCCATAACGGACGTATTGGCAGCTTGTATTGGCAAAAGTGATAGCAACACGGTCACCACCCTATTCTCAGCATGAGCGTCAATGGAGCGTCAACGATTTGTGGTCTTGTAAGTACGGCAATTCACGTGTGACTGGGTCATTGTTATGCATAATGGACATATTGGCAGCTTTTATTGGCAAAAGAGACAGTAACACTGTCACTGCCCCATTCTTAGCATGAGCATCAACTGAGCGTCAACAATATTTGGCTTTGAATCATGGTTACGTTATGTTCCGATTGGTTGCAGACATCCATTTATGAGGTATTGGCAGCCTTTACTGGCAAAAACAACATTCACATGCTCCCTGCAGCATCCTGAAAATGAGCGTCAACGGAGAGTCAACAGTTTGAGGACTGGCTGATTTCGTAATCAAGGCAACGCGCGGATCTTCGCGTACATAACTGTATTATTGACTGCCTTGCTTCGCAAAAACACCATTCATCGAAGGTGAAACACAGATACCAAATTAATCGATATTGCAAACTGCTCAACAATCAAAAGCACATCATTAGTTGCTGACAACGCGATTCTGATAAGATACCATTAACACACTGCAAATACAAGAGCCTTATATGAAGCTATAGATGGACCCACTGGGCTACCTGCTTACAACCCACCCAATTCAGACGCGTGAGGAGTTTACCTTGGAACCGTACCCGAGTGGGCAGTTCGGGTGTATTGACAATCCGGACCGCCAATTTGGCGAAGGTTCAGTTGAGGCCCGGACCCGGACCCGAAGTGACTGTCCGGAACCGTTGTAGACACTAGCCAGGCTCTCCTGGAGTGGCAAAAGAACAAAGGTGTTCAGCCGAAAGCTTCGAAGTGAAAGCTGAAAGCGGACAGACCTGATAGCACCAACTACTTCAATTACGAAAATGACGATGGTAAGAATGCATCCTGCTGTGCTACAACGGTTCGCAAGTTGTTAACCTCGCCTGGCGTTGCAGACACCTATTCATTCTTGATGAATACCTGGAACACACTACCAGAGGGCTACTAACAGAGGGTGTATATACACACTCTTGCTACAGTCAAGCTTCAGATCCAACAGGCGGGGGAACCCAACGCCTGCCGTGGTCATCAGCGCAGAAGTAGCTCGTGTTGATGATGCTATTCATATTGCCTATTTGATGTCCGAAGTGGCGCTTGATGATCCTGAGATAGGAAGCGCTGAACCAAACATCCCGATCGAGAACATTTGCACAAATCACGAACTGCATTTCGTGAATGCATGGGGCAGCGGGAAATTCACAGATGAAGGTGATGAAAGCGACGAGCGCAATGACATCCCCACCGCCAGCTGGCGATAATGTTGGCGACGGATCGAAATTCCCCGCTCGTTTCCGATTCCGGTTCTACCTGAAACTGGACCCTGGCAACGGGTCTTAACACACGAAAAACCCAGCCCATTGGAAATGGGCCGGTTTTACCACTAAAAAGCCAGCATCTCAAAATCGCGACTTTCCCTGCGATTAAGTATTTGAGTTCTGATCGTGTCGTGACATGGTCAGTACGTAGAATGTGCAGTTCTAGCCGCTCTTTTACCTCCCGATCTCAGATTTGCGATCCAACCAATATTCGTTCAGTTGCTATCGAAAACCCACTAATTTCCTTTATAATGTGCCCTTATTTCACAGCCACTGAATGAATATTAGTCTGATTGCAAATCTGAATGCTGGAGATGAAAGAGCTCGTAAAACAGCACAATCTGTAAATTCATCATGTTATGATACAATCAGAACTCAAAAACTTAATTGCAGCCAAATCTGTACAAAACCGTGAGGTTGGAACCGCGATCCGGTTCCAACCCGGCCAAGATCCCATGGTTCTATGTCCGGTCCAGGTAACGAACCTAACAAGAGAAGCCGGGTCGGGTTTTTGGACGGGTCTGGAACCCAGCCGAACCGTTCATCCAGTGCCTCCCTTGACTGCTGGCAGGATACCCTCACCCGTTGCTGACACTAGCTGGTGACAACGGCCCACGACATGACCCGCAAGATTCGACCTGGGAACCAGTGATGTCACGAGGTCTGAGGGCGATGATGGTGGCAATGCGCATGCGGATGCGGATGGGGAGGATGAAGCATCGCAAGCCGATCATGGATCAATGCAGAATGTGGAGGACAGATGGTATGGTAGATTTGACCCTTGAACCAGTGGTGGCGAGGGGTATGGGTGTGAGGATGGTGACGAAGCGGATACAGATGAGGAGGAAGAAGCATAGCAAGCCGATGATCGATCAACGCAGAATGTGGAGGACTAAGGGCACAGTACAAGAGAGTGTGATGATTGGACAGTATATTTCAGACATGCATAATAGAATAATCGTGAGGCAAATGCAACGGCAAGCAATGTGTCCGACACGAAGACTGTATTGCAATAAGTGACAATCTCGAAGGTAAAGATAAATGAGAGTGCGGCATGTTTCTATCGGCCGAAGAAAGGCATAAACATTGCCAGGCGTTGTGTAAACGGCTACAGCATAACTGCAGCCCCTGCGCAGAGTGTAACACACATATCGTTCTGATGGTGCGTGTACGTCATCACAAGGTAAACGATGTACGTATGCAACGCGACCCGGTGCCTGGGCGATGTGTAGCATGTGATTGTCCGTCAGCTGGTACGAGGTTCAGTCAGAGCGGTCAGAGCTGTCCAGAACACCCGGGTGTATCTGATGGAAACTAGGGCGGTTGCTGAATGGAGTGTCAAAAATTTATGATCATGCATCTTGGAAAATCCAAAGGCTGTGCAGCGACATTAAGTCATAATCAAACTTACAGCCACCTGTCAAGGCAAAGATGTCTGCGACAACATGGTGGCTATATCCTGAAAATCAGTCTTACCGGAGCCTCAATGGTTTTTGGCTTTGCATCCTGGACGATCAAAGGGCTATGCGGCGACATTAACCCATAGTCGAACTATTGGCCAACTTTCTATGCAACATTGGTTGGGACACCATCGCTGCAATGTCTTGAAAATGAGCGTAAACGGATCATCAACAATTGTTGCCTTACATCTTAGATAATCCAAGCTCTATGCGGTGACATTGACCCATAATCGAATCATCGGCCATCTTGCTACGCAAATTGGTAGCGAGAACATCTCCGCAATGTCTGAAATATGAGACCCAACGGAGCATCTACAATGTAAGCCCCTACATCTCGAATAATCAAGAGGCTGTGCGACGACATTCACCCATTATCGAACTATCAGCTGCCTTACTGAACAAAAATATCATTAACGACATCTTTCCTTTGCCCTGAAAATGAGGGTGAACGGAGTGTCAACAATTTTAGGCCTTGCATCGTCGATACTCGGGGGGCTGTGAGGCGACGTCAACCTATGATCAATCTATCGGCCGTCCTTCTAGGCAAAAATTATTGAAACAGCATAGCAGTTCGGAATTAGATGTGATCATCAATGGAGTGTCAACGATTTTAGGCCTTGCACCTTCGATAATGAAGGGGCTGTGCAATGACATGAATCAATACTCGAATTATCGGCCGCCATTCTAGGCAACAATGCTTTTGACGACATCGTCACTATGCCCTGAACATGAGCGTCCACGGAGCGTAAACGATGTTAGGCCTCTCTTCTCCGATACTCAAGGGTCTGTCAGCAGATCTCAACCCATACTCGATCCATCAGCCCCCTGTCTAGGCAACAATAATTGCAATAGCATAGCTGCTACGAACTAAATATGAGCGTCAACGAAGCGTCAACAGTTTTAGGCCTTGCACCTTCGATATTCAATGGACTGTGCAATGAGATGAATCCATACTCGAACTATCCGCCACCTGTCTAGGCAAAAATTGTTTTGACCAAATCGTCACTATGCCCTGAAAATCAGCGCCCATGGTGCGTCAACGACTTTAGGCCTTCGATCTTCGAAAATCAATGGGCTGTGTAACCACATTCATCCATAATCGAACTATCAGCAACCTGGCTAGGCAAAAACGCATATCAAAAAATTGTAACTATGTCCTGAAATGAGTGTCAACAGAGGGTCAACACAGCATTAATGATCATCGATATCGCACCTTGGATAATACAACCGCACTGGAATGCAGTCTACCTACAATGAACCTATTGGCAGCCTCTATTTGCAAAAATGGTAGTGATGATATCACGTCCGCCTCCTAGAATTGAGCGCCTACCGAGGGTCAACCATCTTTCTGAAGGCTCAGTTCGGTACACAGTACTGAACTCCATTGCGCTGTTCCCAAATTGAGTTTTACGCGGTCAGTGTTTTCAATATGTCCTTGTATACAACTTCAGAAATATGGATGCAATGCCTCACAAATCTGATTTTTTTGCTTTTACCTCTAGAGCCAATATTTAAGTACCCGCAGTCTGCTTTGCTATAACCTTACTTATGGCAGTCTCTCAAGTCGGACTACCCAGCATTGTAATACTTACCGCCATGTCGGATTCTCAATCTTGGAACCCTTCATTGCTAGAGGTTGTGATCTCATCCAAAAATCAAGGTTTCCATATTTGTGATTTGAGCGACCTTACTTTGCAAATTATCTTCGATGTTTGGTGGTCTTCAATGAATGTAGACTCGAAACCTCCAATCGCTTGGAATAATACTAGATATCCATCTTCATGGCTATTTCATTTGCACTGTGGGATTGAGGGGACCAGCAGCCCTGGAATCAAATTTGTCCTTTGTCATCAAGTTCTTCGCCATCCATCAGAACCTGGGACCTGCTCACTTGGGAAACACATGCTGGCAAAACCTCACATTGCAAAGTTAACTGAGTTAACTGAGTCAGACTCGCTTACTGAACTAACTAGTTCAACAGTCGATGAAGCAGATTTGGAGATTGTCAAGAGGAAAGGATGCCGAGGAATTACAATTGTAAGTTTGCAGAGAAAATTCAAATTTGACATCCCACTTAATCCATATTGATTGGAATGACAGACAAAACCTTCCAAACTAGCAGCTAGGGACTACGAAACTGGCGAATTTCACCAAAACACATCGAGTCGCTATCTTATGTTAGGATTTGTTTCCGCTGATATTGCCTGGAATGCGATATCAAATCTCCAGCTGCGACAGTCATATATTGCATTGTGACATGACCTTGTGCTGCCGTCACCCACGACCCTGAGCAACACATGCTGAAGGAAATATTCACTGACTGTGGATGGCACTATTAAGTAAATAACGTCGCAGAATAAAGTTAGTTTAACTTTGGACGGATGGACATCAACTAACGAACTTGCCATAATGTCAGTCATTGCTCCCTATATGGATCAAAATTGAGCATTGCATGAAGAACAAATCGGTTTCGATGACGCTGATCACCGGTTCTTTTCCGGTTTCGAAAGCCAATTGAAGATGATAGGCCACAGGCCAACATACTGGAGCAATACTAACCCTGCATGTTAAGGAAGTGCTGGATCGTTTTCAGCTTACCGACGGCCGTTTGCATGGGATCATGACTGACAATGCCTCCTCACATTTCTCGGTGACAAGCAAGCTGCAATCAACACTTGAGGACTCTGGAATTGCGTGGCCTGCATTAAGGGACCACATATCATCCATGGCGCACGGCATACAGCTGGCTTTCGGTGCATTCATGAGCAGTCTTGGTGTAACAAGCTGCTACAAGTCTTGGGAAGCCCATGAGCGCTATCAGCAATTTGGAGAGAATGAAAGCACAGTTATTGGGAAGAGTCAAAGACTTCGAAAAGAGGGCACTGCCACAATCAACAAGGTGTCGGCCATGAGACCAGGTTTAGCAAAGATCATTGAGAAAGTATGTATTTTGAAATATTTGAAAGTCCTGACACTGACCTTCATATTGCCGAGAATGCTTACTGTATTGATGACGCTGACACCTGGTCGTCGAAACGAGTCGATTGACAGTCAAAATGCCAAAGTCCACATCGCTGTAGTACCAATTATGGATGTTAAGACACACTGGAATTCGACGCTGGCGTTGCTTAAGTGAGTCTATCAATTATGCGAATTCACCAGCAAGTGGCTCAGAAATCCAAAATGTAGAGATTACCGGCCACTCTCCACTTCACAGGATGAATTCACAATTGCCAAGTGTGTCATAGAAGTTTTGAGGCGCTTCCGATATTGGACCCTGTGAATGTCGAAGAGGCATACAGTCGCATTGCATCACCTTATCACTGTCCATGATGACATGTTCCATCATATGGATGATTTTATGCGACCTTTGGCCAGGAAGATGACTCAGTGGAAGCTACACTTATTCATCGCCGTGAAGTTAGCTTGACAGACGCTGTCCAAATACCATGCTGCAGTGACTCCAGAGACAGGTATGCTTTTCATGTCAGCACATATCGTCGATCCTTTCCGGAAGTTGCGATGGTTCAGGAAGGGAGCCAAAAGAATGGTTATTGATCCTGAGGACGAGACATCCTATACTACGCAATACCAAGAGGCCTTTCTGAAGTATGTGGAGAATGAATAATGTCTGGCACATCCATGTGTGCCGGTCAATATACCTGAAAGCGTAATGCCCAGCAATCTTGTCCCCTCTGCAATGGCTTCATGATCCGGTCAATAATCCTTTAATCCATATGATTTGTGCAGCAATGATGAAGAATAGCCAACTCTAACAATGTGGCTGAAACGTCACGCGGACAAAGCGATCAACCGGCACGCTCATTGACAGCCGCCGGGCTCTTTTGGAATTGACCACCTGAAGCACCCATCAACTGCAGGCACATTGATTCAAATCTTGATGATTACCACTCCGACCCAATGGAGATTAGCGGTACATTGTGGTTACGGGGTATAACAGACTGGTGGCGCCAACCGGAGAAAATGCACTCGAAGTACACTGATCTCTCCAATGTGGCGTGCAACATATTCTCTATCATACGACATTGAGTTGGAGTGGAGGCCAATTTTTCCCTTGGTGGATATGTTATCAGCTGGAGGCAGTCAAAAACCACATGGGAGACCCTTCGCAAAAATATCAATGTCAGGCAGTTTGCTTGAGTCAATAACAGGATTTTGGCTGGAGATGAGCCAGCATTGGATAAGACAGACAAAGAAAATGACTCGGAAATGAAGAAATAGGCGGAGGAAAGGAAAGTGCAAAGAATAGCCAAGGTCCACAACTTTGTTGGGATGTGGCAGGGCAGGCAAAACTTACTTGCTACACAAAAGGAATCTCGTGCACAAAACAAGCAGATGACACCTGTGGTACACATTTTGGACACAGAAAAGATCGTCAATGCATGCTGGTTACTCTTTCAACACGATGTGGCGGCTGCATTCCAACTGTCAGAAACATCACCTTTGCCACCAGCTTTGTCTGCAAATAATCTCCCTGGGGTACGAACTGAAATATCAAATGTCCGCCGAATGCAAAGATTCAACCGTAAGCCAGTTGAAATTGATGAGGATTGAGCACCAGCAATCATTTCGAACATCGAAGATTGGCTACAATTGAATCAAGACTTGGATAATCCAAATGACACAGAAGACGATTGCGCGACAGACATTGAATCTGATATAGTGCAAGGCATCTGTATCGATGATCCGCAATTCCCAGAGCAGAGGAATGTGAGTGCCGTGCCAAACGTTGCCTGATTGATTCAGACAACACAGAAGTCAAATGTACAGGCTGAAAAGGTGTTTGTGAAGGTTAATGCAATTCAAAAGAGGAGAAATACGGGAGTGAAGAAAAAGTAGGACAGAATGCATCAATGTTTCACCAACTTGTGTATGTAACTTGACCGAGTGTTTCAGTTAGAGATACATCACGGGTGAATTGTGTGTAGTAGCTTGTTACTATCGGTTGATAAATAGATGTATAGCAGGCACAATGATTTGTTTGGCAACATATATAAAGTTTAGTCATGTGAGAGCGAACAGTGCAATAATGTTACTGTGCTCGGCTTTGCCAAAGGGCAGAGTCTCAATCCGACAGAAAGACCACCAATAAGTTCAAATCATGATGAAAACAGTTAGTCAAGGCAGCAGATGTTGAATGGACGAGATAGTAAAATGAGCATCAATGGAGCGTCAACAATTTTTGATCTTGTAAGTACGGTAACTGCACAGTGATCTGGTCGCTGTTATGCATACCCAACATAATGCCAACTTGTATACGCAAAAGAGACACCAACATGGTCACCATCCCATTCTGTGACTGAGTGTGAACGGAGCGTCGAGAATTTGTGGTCTTGTAAGTACGGTCTCTAAACAGTGATCTGATCACTGTCATGCATAACCGACGTATTGGCAGCTGTGATAGGCACAAAATGGAAATTGCATCAAAATGAGCATCAACGCAGCGTCAATGATTTGTAGTTTTGTAAGTACGGTAATTAAACAATGTTTTCGTCGCTGTTATGCATAACTGACGCATTGTCAGCCTTATTGGGCAAAACAGACCCCAACAGGGTCACCGCCTCATTCGGAGAATAAGCATCAACCGAGCATCAAAGATTGTCACCTTTGCATCTTGAGTAATTGATGTTCCGATCTGTTGAAGGCAACCATCTGTCAGATATTGGCAGGCTTGACTGGCAAAAACAACAACGACTTGCTCCGTTCCGCATCCTGAAAATAAGCTTCAATGGAACGTCAACAGTTATTGTTCATGCATAGTTGGTAATGAAGGCATCGCCTGGATCTTTGAGCTCATAACGGAATTGTTAACAGCCCCGATAGGCAAAAATACAACATATCGAAGGTTAAACAAGGATTCCAATGTAATCGTTATTGCAAACTGCAAAGCCTGCAAAAACATATCATTGGTTGTTGAACACGCGATTTTGATGAGATACTATTAATAATCTGCAAAATCATGAGCCTTATATGAATCAATAGATGGACCCACTGGGTTAACTGATGACATCCCGCCAAATGCAGAAGGGTTGGGAATATACCAACCAACCGTACCCGATTTGAATGTTCAGGTCCATAGACAACCCAGACCATCATCGTGGCAATGGTTTGGTTTGGACCTGGACCCGGACACGATGTGACGGTCCAGAACCGCTGCTTACACTACTTATTGTTAAGATGGGGTGGGGAGAGTGTAGCATACACTTTTGCTTATAAAGGTGGCCAATACAGCGATTATAGATAACAAGATCTAACTCACATTTTAATAACCTGACTTGCAGGACAACAAAGGGTTGACGCTCCGTTGAAGCTCATTCTGCCCCAGGCATATCCGCATTATGCAACCATTCACCTGGGCATAAAACATCAATAACTCTGTTTTTGCACTGATTCCATCCTCTTCATGTACGTTTTCCTTTATCACTACATTGTCCTTTAATTGTGCTTATAAATGTATTCTTTAAAATATAATTTAAAGTGTCGCTAATTGTAGATAATGATAATACTCAACAATCCTGTTCATTTCAATCAATGCTCGTCTTAACTGTCAGCTTTGCTCAAAAGCCTGCTCTCGTCATGAAAATCAATGTCAGCAGCATTGCCACCCAGCAAATAGTGTACTTAGCAAATCTGGAATACAATCTGTATTATGCTAGCTATCATTAGCTACTGTTAACAACGGGTCCAGGTAACCCACCAGCAGTCTGGGTTTCAACTTGCGCTTTGGTTCTGTTCAATTTCAGACCCGGCTAAAAAGGCGACCAGTTGTGTCTTGGCTCGGTTGTTACCCGGACCAGACATACACCCAGGGGTGTTTCGCTGGGTTGTACCTGGACCACCGTTCCAAAATAAGGTACCTGCAACTTTGGTTCCATTTAGGTATATGAGTTGTCATTGTATCGGGACATCATCAATACATAGATTGTACAAAATTGAATGCTCTTTCACCTCCCACGTTCAGATTGGTGATCCGACAGATAGTCGTTGAGCGGCTTTGCAAAAATGCCCACTTTTAGGCGAAATCAGCTGGTGTTTTGATTGTGACTAAACGAATATTGGTGGGATACCAAATCTGAACGCGGGAGGTGACAGAGTGGCTAATTCTACACAATCTACGTATTGATCATGTCACAATACAACCAGAACTCAGATGCTTAATTGGAGCCAAATTTGTGTGTATGAAATGCCGGGTTTTTGGTGGGAAAACCGGCCCAGTTGAAATGATCCAAGTTGTTGTGGGGTTAGACACGTTGCAACAGTTCGGTTCCGTTTCCTGCTCCATCGCGGAACCGTACTAGGGGGTTGGAACCGTTGCTAACACTAGCCTTGGCGTATGCATTTTGATCGTAAAATTGAGTATTGGTTAGAAGAGAATGTATCATCAGCAACGACCCTAATTTCCGTCTGAAACACCCGGGTGTTCCGGACGGCTCTGACGGCTCTGATGGAACCTCGTACGCTCTGACGGAGAATTACACGCTACCCGTTGCCCAGGCGACGGGTCGCGTTGCATACGTACCTCCTTTACTTTGTGGTG
>Ga0307515_10008103_pt1 | contig 20586 bp, 28 predicted proteins | sample 17_EM_MG_FD_194513 | JGI IMG/M metagenome (GOLD analysis project Ga0307515, IMG submission 194513) | Populus trichocarpa ectomycorrhiza microbial communities from riparian zone in the Pacific Northwest, United States - 17_EM | ecosystem: Host-associated > Plants > Roots > Unclassified | place...
CTAGGAGCCCTCCCTTCAGCAACCCCAGGACGAACGTGGAGTCAGTGTGTATCACTACGTGGGTGTCCCTCCAGGCAAGGAGACACAGGGCCACTGTGGCAACTTCTGCTACATTGTTAGAAAGAACTGCACCTGAGAGTCTGACCTTATCCTCAAATATCAGGTCTGATGTCCAGGCTGATCCCGCGGTACAGTTGTCTGTGCCATTGTCCAGCGCAGAACCATCTGTCCATACATGTATGTCCTCATCATATATTATATTTTCAGCAGGTCTCGGGATTGGTGTGGAGCTTGGTATGTAGTCTTCCACATACATGCGGACTCTTGTTTTCTTATAGGCATCCTTAATTATTCTCCCATGGATCAAGGATTTAGGGAGCGTGAACATCTGAGTGGTCCATCCATGGAACACCTGGCTTCTCCACAGACCCCGTGAGTTGGTGGCTGGGGGGTAAGGGGGAAGAACACGCACACTGGGGCAGGAAACCCGATGCACCCGTCTCAGGCTATGTGCTGAGGCGGAGTTCACTGCGACTAACGTCCCGCGCCTTTACACTAGGGCTCACCACACCAACTCTTACGATGATGCAGTGGGGAGCTCATTGGCCTGCACACTTAATACCTATGTGTTCGGCTCGTTTTTAAACACACTTATGAGTCTTATCGTCGTGTTATCGCTACAACCGTCGAAGACGGCGGAGTCCCTGCATCAGCTCAGGAGTCCTCCTCAAGCGGCCTAGTTGGTCAACTAGGTAGGACTTACAGCACGCAGCGTCCCCCTGCGCAGGCCTTTGCTACAGTATCCCCGACGCCACGACGACGACGAGGGCCTGGTAGCCCTGGACGGCACCCAGCTTCCTGCGACCACCTTTAGCCCTCCCCCAAGCACGAATTACGTCCCTGTACTCGGGTTTGGTTTACCGGCTGGAACTACGTGGAAGTAGTGGTCGGGTCCAACCTCCACTTCTTTCCACCTCCACTACGTGATGCCACCCACTCACCACCTCCCACTCCACTGCCTCCTGCAGTCTTGTAGCTGTGTGTTTGTAGTTTAGGCTTTGTATTTAGTCTTGGACTCGATGGGGAATGTCCCTCACTCAACATCTCAATATAGATATTTGTTATTGTGTGCCCTGTGATGGAATCGGTAATTCTGCTAATCTCTGACAGAGATTAGTCAAACAGAAGCCGAAGGAATGGAAAGAAGGGGGTCTTGAGGCTAATCCGTTCACTGACAGAATTCGGGTTCTCCTCTCATTCATGTGTGCCGGCGGAAATACAATCTCCGAGGGAGGGGGAGGAATGGGGACAACAACTTATGGGCTTGTCGGACCTAATTCCCAAGTGACTGCCCAAAAGCACAACAGGCGCCCAATCTGTCTCGGCAGCAAGTGCTCTGACTAGGTGTGACACCAAGGGGGCTGACTGAAGTGGGGGTTTGGTCTGGCTGGCTAGCCCAGCGAGGCTGAGGGTGGGAATTAGCATGCGAGGGCGGGGAAGTGAACCACTGGTCTTGAGGTCCGAAGTCTGATGGGACAAGGGGCAAGCGAGCGGGGTGGGATTTCAATGTGAGCAGAGCGGGGCACACAATAACAAACGTCTATAATCGAGATGTCGAGTGAGGCACAGTCCTCATCGAGTCCGAGACTAAATACAAAGTCTAAACTACAAACACGTGTCTACGAGACAGCAAGAGGTGGTGGAGTGGAAGGCAGTGAGTGGGTGGCATCACATAGTGGAAGTGGAAAGAAGCAGAGGCGGGGGTGGTGTGGGAGTGGGAACTACACACAAGCAGTGAATGTGGAGGCTATGTGAGCATGGTGGAATGGGAGGGGGTGCGAGGTGGGATTAGTGAAGCATGCAGGGCTGAGTGGGTCTACAGTATCGGAGTGAGTCTAGTAGTGTGTGGAGAATGACAGGAACATATGGGAATACAGGGTATGACCGGGAGGCATCAGAAAGAGTCTGTAACACGAGACATGAGTCATGGGAAACCGGGAAGCGGGCGAGGGATTGGAGGAGGGACATCAGAGGGAGCGGAGGGAGTGGAGATCGTCGGAATAAAGAGGAAAAGAGAGGAAAAAGGCAATATTATCACAGTACCCCCCACCAAGGGTCAGTGTCCTCGCTGACTATCGACGAACCCTCCATCATCTGGCAGGTCGTGTGCGAGCAGCAGGAGGGTCAGTTCGCTTGGGAGCATCCAGATGTCTGTGATAAAAATCCTCCTCGAGGTTGAAATCATCATCTCCCTCTTGTAAGAGACAAGGTCTGGTATCGGAGTCGATATCTTTGGCATTTTCCCAAGTGTCATGCTCCTCTGTGAAGCCCTCCCAACGGATCTTGAACTGGAAATGGTTTCAGAACCATTGGGAATCTAGGTACTTCTCTATGACCCAGAATTCCTCATCGTTAACCTTAACTGGAGGAGGAGCAGGATTCACACGGTTCGGGATCATGTCAGGAGTGGCTTCGGATAAGACATTGACATGGAAAACATCATGAATCTTCCATTGAGCAGGAAGTTCAAGTCGGTATGTCAAATCTGAGAGCTTATCCTTGATTCGGAATGGGCTGTGATGTTTGCTAGCAAGTTTTGGAGAAGGCTCATTGGTCGCAAGGTTGGTAGCTTCAAGCCAAACTGAATCTCCAACTTGGAAACTGGGATTGTCGCATTTCCATTTGTCATAGGCCTGTTTCGAAATCTCCTGTGACCATTCGATGGTGCATTTACACTCCTCTTGAGCTTCATGAATCTGTTGGATCTGCATGTCAGGCTCATCAGATTGGGCTGCAGTTGGAACGTTCAAGAGGGTTGGGTGATAACCAAAGTTCGCAAAGAACGGCATTGTATCGATAGACAGATGGTGGTGGTTGTTATACAAGAATTCTGCCATTGGAAGGAGGTTGGCCCAATCGTCCTGATGGTGAGAACAAAACATGTGGAGATAGGTCTCCATCCACTTGTTGTTGTTCTCGACTTGTCCTTGTGTCTGCGGATGATAGGCAGTCGAGAAGCAGGGTTCAATTCCGAGTCCCTTGTATAGACTCTTTGTAAACATGGCGGTGAATGTCAATCCTCAGTCCGTTCCATGTACTAGCAGGATTCCATGCAGTTTCCATATGTGTCGGATGTGCAACTTCATCAAATCAGGAGTGGAAATATTGGTTGTCATCAGGATAAAGTGGGCCATTTTTGTCAATCTGTTGGAGACGATGTAGATGGCATTGAAACCACTCGATTTGGGGAGTTCGCCTATGAAATCCAATTGAATCCATTGCCAGGGTCCATCAGGTGTGGGAATCAGCTGAAGCTTGCCAAATTCCTGCTGCTTCTGATGTTTCGCACGTCTGCAGGTATGGCATCCTTGGACATATCATTTAACCCAAGCTGCTAAGTCATGCTGCCAATAACTGCGACCAATGAGCTCGAGGGTTCCCGAAGTTCCTAAGTGACCAGTGACCAGAGAGTTGTGGTAGAGTCCCATAACCTTCTTCCAGAGGTCGTCCGACTCAGGAATCCAGATCCTTCCATCCTTCCGTCCTAGTCTGTCCTCCCAAACCAGTCCTTCCAGTTTATCCTTGAAGTCCGCAGCAATCCTGCGGGTTTCTGCCAGAATATCCAAGTCCAAAATGGTGAGGGCAGCCACGAAGACTTCTCCAAGACCTTCCCAGTCTGAAGGTGTCATTTCTGCTTCACAAGCGGCTGGCTCTGTGAAGTTCTCAGTGGGAATGAGAGACTGTGGGATTTCGTCTTCACTGTCAGCAGGTTGGAGTTCAGTGGGTCGGGAAAGTGCATCGGCAGCGGAGTTCTTGTCACCAGGTCAGTAGTGGATCTCGTAGTTGTAGTGAGTGAGTAGCTCCAACCAACGCATTTGCCAGCGGTTCAGGATCCGAGGTTTCGCAAAGTATTCCAGGTTCTTGTGATCAGTGAGGATGTGGACTGGGAGACAAGTCTGCTCGAGCCAGTGGCGCCAGTTCTGAAGGCCCTTCATGATTGCGAGAGCTTCCTTGTCAGGGATCCCATAATTCCGCTCAGCCGGATTCATGGATTTCGACATAAAGCCAATCAGATGGTGGCGGCCATCAGTCTGTTTCTGGGAAAGGACAGCACTGTAGGCGTAGTTCGAGGCATTGGTCTCCAGGTGGAATTGAGCATCGGGATCAGCATGAACAAGGACGGGAGCCTGAGAGACGTGCCACTTCAGGAGTTCGAATGCCATTTGCTTGTTCTTGGTCCATTGCCAGGCACTTTTCTTTTGGAATAGATCATGGAGCAGTTGTGTGATGTCAGAGAAACCAGGGATCCATCGCTGATAGAAGTTCACAAATCTGATAAATTCCTGAATGCCTCATACTGACGTTGGGTTTTGCCATTCTGCGATTATGGAGGTCTTCTTTTCATCCATTTTGAACCCCTGTTGGCTAATATCGACACCAAGAAACTCAATTTTTGGCTTGTGAAATTCGCATTTCTTCGGATTGCAGAAGAGATTTGCTTCCCGAAGGCATTGAAGCATTTGGCAGACTCCTGCGATGTGTTCCTCTAAGGTCTGATGATGATTGAGCACATCATTGAGGTAGTTTTTGAGGTTCTTGTAGAGTAGCGGGGTGAAGACCTTGTCCATGAGACGTTGGAAGCACGGCAGAGCATTTGTAAATCCAAAGGTCATTACGCGGAGTCGGAAGGGGCCAAATGGAGTCATGAATGTGGTTTTCCATTCATCACCAGGTCAAATACGGACCTGGTTGTAGCCAGATTTCAGATCAAACTTCGTGAAGATTTCCGATCTGCAGATGCAGTCCATCATCTCGTCAATGTGTGGAAGCGGATAACTGTCCTTGATCGTGATGTTGTTCAGTTTGCGATAGTCAATGACAGGTCGGTGGGTTCCATCCTTTTTCCAAACGAAGAACATTGGAGCAGTGATCGGACAGTTGGAATCCGCAGGTTCAGCCCAACCGGCATTGAGCATCTCATCAAGGACTTTTCGGCATTCGGCGCACTCTTCCTGGTTCATATGATAGGGTCGGCTTGGCTTCGGCAGAGGCTTCGAGGGATCAAGATCGATCGTGAAGTCGGAATCAGGTCGGAAATCAGGGAGAGTAGTGGCAGCTTTCTCTCTGTCAAACCTATCCATGTAATCGTGGTAGTATTCCGGAATATCTGCGGCTGTTGACTGGAGGTGCTCTGGGATGTCAATCGCATAAAGCTCAATTTCCTCAGCAGTGAGCGGGTCTAGCTCAGCGTTGGAATTATTGTTGACTGTTTCTGATGTTCAGAGGAGAGGACGTTGACTAAAGAATGTGCTTGCAGGTTGCACAAGGCAGTGTTTCTTGCAATAATCTGATGCGAATGTAACCTTACTGCTTGACCAGTGTATCTGCAGATCGTGCTGCTGAAGCCATGGTAATCTGAGTACGATGTTATGCCCTCCCAGCGGTGTGACATCAAAAGTGAGAGTTTCGGAGTGATTGCCAACTGCCATCCAGATCTCAACCTGTCGGTCTATGCACGAAAGGAGTCAGCCATTTACATCATTAACTGTGAGCGGGTTGTGGGTTTTTGTGACCAGTGTGTGTAATTTGATGAATCTTGGGTGTATAAAATTCCCCATGGCACCTGAGTCTACCATGGCTGTTGTCTTGATCATATCTGCAAGTACGATTGGAGCAGTTAAATGTCTTACTAATTGGTACGGAGTGACAGCCGAAACCAATACTGTATTCTCAAAAGACAATTCTGAACTACATTCCGAGGCAGAGTCCGATACATTAAAGTCTGCAGGTGCAACAAGCTCCATTGGACGATCTAGTTTTTTGACTCTTCGCGAGTCAGGGCAGTTTCCGAGGTGCAGTGGTCAGCGACTGGCTCCACTGCTGCAACTTGCGCCTTGGGCTTTTTGGGGCAATTCGGGCGGATGTGACCCCTTTCTCCGCAGCCGAAACACCTGCCTTCACTCTGATACTGGAGTCAGTCTGACTCTGAAAGGCAGGTTCCGATACAGGCAGATTCAGCCTTGACTTCAGGAGTGGACTGTCAGGAGGCTGAGTCAGGTTGTGGTGTCAGAGTTGAAGACTCGAAGTGGGTGGCGGACTTGGGTTTCGGGTCGTGCCTGTTGGGATCCTGGGTGGCCATACACTCCTCGTCGAGGATGATGGCAAGCATCTTGAGATCATCAAGGTTGTCGGGTCTTCGTCCAACCAAATCGCACTTGACCTCGTATTTGAGGCCTTGATAGAATGCCAACATGATGATTTCCTTGTCGTGGAATTCAGTCTTGAGGATGAGCTCCTCGAATGCTTTGATGTACCAGCAGACGGAGCCGGTCTGCTTTAGGCCTGCGTGGAAGTGATTGCAGGCCTTCTGCTTGGCATTAAGGTCCACCCACTTGTTCAGGAAATTCCGCTGGAAGAACTTCCAACTGACAAGGTAGGCAGGGGTGTTGTCTTCATCCTGGGCAAGTTCTAACTGGACATGCTTCCAGTTGGCAGCTTTGTCGGTGCACAACTGGAGTGCCCACTGGATGTGTATTGAATATATACTCAGACGATGTAAGAAGACAAGCGTCTATATATTATAATCACCTATTGAATATATACTAATGATAGGTGAGTTGTGAGTGACAGTGGAATGGATAGCACATACCTCAGACAATGTAAGAAGACAAGTGTCTGAGGCATGTGAAATCGTGGGGAAGCTTGAAATACAGAAAACAACAAAGAAAAATAGGGGATGATACATAATAAAGGAAAGAGAATCATCATAATGAACAAGAATTCTAACACTCCCACTCAAGCAAAACACGATTTCAGACACTCCCACTTGATCGTGAAACTATACCTAGTTTCCCGACGAAATAGTCATGTTTGATACGCCCGAGATTCTTCGTGAGAATGTCTGCAATCATTTCGTCCGTTGGTAAGTATCGAACCTCAATACGTTTGCATTCGATGTGTGACCGAATAAAGTGATATCAAATGTCGATATGCTTCGTTCGGTTACTATCTCCAGCTCTGCAAGTAAGGCACACGGCTCCCCGGTTGTCCATATTCAGAAGCAATGGAGCAGTACCTGCAATCCCCAATTCGCATAGCAGGTCCCTGAGCCATATCACTTCCTGAACAGCCGGAGTAGCGCCAACGTATTCTGCCTCCGTAGACGAGAGCACAACAATTGTTTGAAGTTTGCTCCTCCAACAAATCGCACCACCTCCCATCATCCACACAAACCCAGAGGTCGACCGTCTGGTATCCACACATCCTGCCCAATCCAAATCGCAGAAGCCTTCAATCGATCCATCAGTTGGCCGCATTCCTACACCCTGTGAGTACCCGAAAACCTCTCCAATCTCGGACTTGCCAGTGTAATATCGAATCGCATAACTCGATGTTCCCTTGAGATAGCTAAGAACGCGCTTCACCTCGTTCCAATGTCATCTGCCAGGGTTTCCGAGAAAACGACTTAAGGCTCCCACAGCGAACGCAATGTCAGGTCGTGTACCTATAGCTGCATACATAAGTGCTCCGATAAGGCTTGCGTATGGAACGTTTTCCATATCCCTCTTTTCCTCTTCGGTTACCGGGCAGTCGTCCTGAGTGAGATGAATACTGGATGACAGCAGAGTAGTTACGGGGTTCGCATCCTGCAAGTTGAATCGTTTGAGCAACTGATTTATATACGCTTGTTGCAAGAGATCTATGGAGCCCAACTTTCTATCGCGGATTATCTCGATTCCAAGAAGGAACTTCACCTTGCCTAAGTCCTTCACCTTGAAGTGCTTGGTGAGGTTGAGTTTCATTTCAGCAAGTTTGGACTTTGAGTTCAAGACTATCAGCATGTCATCCACATGAACTGCAAGAATGATGAATTTCGTTCCTGATTGAAATAGGTAGACACATGTGTCCTTTCCACATCGGTTGAATCCTAGCTTTTTTAGGGTGCCATCTAGTAGTTTGTTCCACACATGCGATGCTTGCTTTAGCCCATAGAGAGATTTTCGAAGTTTCCAGATTCCGTTCTTCTCTGTATTGAATCTGTCTGGAGCCTTCATATATATCTCCTCATCTAGCGTTCCGTTAAGAAATGCAGTTTCGATATCGAGATGATGAGCTTCAAGGTTCAGTTTTGTGGCTAATGCAAGTAGGGCGCGATATGATGCAAGTTGTGCTACAGGCGATGTAGTTTCAGTGAAATCCTGACTGGGAACTTGTGAGTATCCCTTTGCAACTAGACGAGCTTTGTATCGGGCTATCGAGTTATCCGGATTCAGTTTCAGTTTGAAAACCCATTTGTATCCGACAGCTCTTCTGCCTATCGGAAGTTTGCTCACTTGCTCATAGGTGCCATGTTGATCTAGTGAGTCCAGTTCCTCTTGCATTGCGGCTTTCCATTTTGGCCAATCGGGTCTCCGCTTCGCTTTGTTGACATCTATCAGTTCGTTATGGAGGTGAGTGTTTTCAGCAACCAGTAGTGCTTCGCAGTATGCATACTTCCTTGCTTTTGACACATCTTTCTCACCAATCTCCACAACTCCCACTGAAGCACGATGGTCGCCCACGGCCTTTGGAATGTCACTGACAGTACCAACAGCAGCCCTTGGCCTCCTCCTCTCCATAGCGGGCGGTGGTCCAGCTGCATCCGCCAATCTCTCAACCTCAGAGCATCGACGTCGAATAGGCGTGTCAGGTTCCCTAGGAATTGGAGGTGCTACTGGATCGGGACCATTGGGCACAACCTCATCTTTGGTAGCCCTCGGTTGCAATATCTTGGTGTCCGACTCCCACTCGCTCGCACTTCCATATCCACCTCCGATCTCCATAGCCAGTTCAGTGTCCGGCATCCCAGCAGCCCGAGACTTATCATGCATGTCTAGTGCTTCCTTCAGGTCGTGTAGATCCCAATCATGCTTGGTTGAGGCCCGGGTTGCAGAAGACTCGTCGAAATCGACGTTCGGACTCTCGACCACACAGCGCCTCTCAGGATCCCATAGTTTGTAGTTTCTCGACCTGGGCATGTATCCGAGGAAGTGGCATGGACGAGCTTTCTGTGTCCACTTCTTACGTGTCTCTGGCGGGATGTGCACATATCCCATTTCTCCAAATGTATGTAGATTCTTTATATTAGGTCGTTCTCCTGTCCATGCCTCGAACAGAGTTTTGCCAGTGAGTGCCATGGTCGGACTGCGATTGACAAGATAGGTCGTGGTTTCAATGGCATACGGCCAGAACCCTACAGTCATGTTCGCACCAAACAGCTGGCACATAGCTCATTGAGAGATGGTTTGAATTCCCCTCTCAGCCAGGCCGTTTTGCTCGTGTTCGTACAGAGCACTCCTCTCATGTGTCATTCCATCAACTGCTAACCACTCCTCGAAGGCCTTACTACTGAACTCCATGCCTCCATCCGATTTCAGGTGCCGGAGTTTAAGGTCAGTTTCCCGTTCGGCTCGCAGTTTCCATCTCCGAAGGCGGGCGAACGCGTCGCTTTTTTTTGGCATGAACTCAGTCCACATGTATCGGGTGTGCTCATCAACGATTAGAAGGAAATAATGATTCCCTCCAATTGAACTTGGCAGTGGTCCACAAATGTCGACATGTATTCTTTCAAGTCTGCGCCTAGTCCTAGTTCCAGTTGGTGGGTGTGGTTTCCTCTTCGATCTCCCGTATGCACAACCCTCACAGAATTCTTCCTTTCCAGTAATTTTATCAACCCCATCTACCAGTCGACAGTTCACCATCAGGTGACAGTTGTCAAGCCTGAGATGCCCCAGCCTCCTGTGTAGAACGTTAATGTTGATTGAGGAAGAAGAGGCAAGCTTTGCGTCCACCTTGTGTGCCAACGGAATTGTGTCCAGTGTGTAGAGATCAGATTCGCCCAATGCGTACACGCGAGCAATCACTTCGCCAGAGTTCTTGTCAATGTACTCACATATGTTGTCATCGAATGTAATCTTGCAGTGGGGAAGACGTGCAGACTGACCAACGGACAGGAGCATGACCTTGAGATCGGGTACGTACAGTACATCGTCAAACTTTCCCTCCTTGTTCTTGCCATCGACCTTGAACACGACACGGATCATTCCCTTCCCGGTCGCAAATACCTCAGAGTCGTCCCCAAGGCTCACTGGGATAGGTTTCTTCAGCATCTTGAACGATGACGAATCGAACAGTTCGAGCCTGTGGGTCATGTGATTCGACGCCCCGGAATCTGGATGTGCGACGAAAAGTGTGTTCTCAGCTGCACACCCCTTATAAGAGCGCACTCGCCCAATGGTCGCCTTGAGCACACGTAGAGTCTTTGCTTGCAAATGGTTGGCATGGTGACGCTTCTTTCCCGTGCCCGAATCCGACGAATCCAAGCCTGACCCTGAGTCAGAGTTGCTCTCAATGGTGGCTTTCTTCTTCGCCTTCTTCGCCCTGTGTTTCTTAGCACCCTCCTTTTCTTTCTCCTCCCTTTCCTTAGCCCAGCATTTCTCAATGGGGTGAGTTTTTGGCTTAAGGCAGTTGGGATATGTGCATGGCGGCCTGTTGTAACGACCAGGTTTTGCCTTGCTCGTCGCAGCGTTGAGAGCTGACTGGCTAGTAGCAGGGGTGGATGTTTCCGCAGAACGATTCATGCTTCGGAGGGCTTCGCGTAGTTTCCCAGCCACCTGGTTGAAAGACCATTGCCCAATAGGGATATCGGATGTGGAGATGTTCAAGCAGGTCAGTGACCAGACTGGGTCCTCCAAAGAGCTGAACGAATACAGCAGGAGGAATGCAAGGAACGAGTTGGTGAGGCCTGACCCGGCAGCAATGAGGGTGGCATTTTTAGTGCAGTAGAAGGAGAGGTGTTGCTCGAAATTTTCCAGTGTCAGGACGTCCTTGAAAACCTTACGTATGAGCTCGACTTGTGTGCCAAACGCACTGCTCCCACTCGATTGCTTAATGACCTCTGCCCTGAGCTTGTTGTACATCTCTTTCGCCGAGTCCCCCAGAGTGACAACGTGACGTACTTCATTCGATACTGAACCTAGGATAACACCTTTCGCTATGTTATTCGCCGACCTCCACTTCTCAAGACCATCGCGGTATGTCTTCAATTCCTCAGCAGTCGGCTGGGTGTTTACCATTACGCTTGGTGTTGTCGTGGTGCCTGCAACTGTCGCTGGGATAATAACTTGCTGCTGCGTCTGTGGATCGACGGGCATGGGATCGAACATGATGATTGCATTCTTCCGTAGCACAGCGCTCTGAACATAGAGCTCCCAGCACTGCCAGTTCTCGTAGCCCAGCCTAACGTAGGAGTCCAGCTTATACTCGCTCATTGTGGCAAGGGGAGGGCGATTCGAGTGGGTGGGGCAGTTCGATGGAATAGGGGAAGATATATGGGTAGGGTACAGACGCTTCTTGCTTCCTTTCGAGTATTCAGGCCTTTATAGCGCAGAGGTGCTCATAACCTATTGAATATATACTCAGACGATGTAAGAAGACAAGCGTCTATATATTATAATCACCTATTGAATATATACTAATGATAGGTGAGTTGTGAGCGACAGCGGAATGGATAGCACATACCTCAGACGATGTAAGAAGACAAGCATCTGAGGCATGTGAAATCGTGGGGAAGCTTGAAATACAGAAAACAACAAAGAAAAATAGGGGATGATACGTAATAAAGGAAAGAGAATCGTCATAATGAACAAGAATTCTAACAATGTGGATTTCATCGGAGGTGAATCATGATGAGTTGAGTGCCATGAAGTTGTTGCACTCAGCAAGAAAGACATGGGCTTTAGAGGAAGACCCGTCGAAGTGCAAGGGGAGCGCCACCTTCAGGGCACTGCTGCGCTCCATTGGAGCAGGCCCTGAAGAAGTTGACCTAGTCAACAGCGTGGCCTCTGAACGCTTTCGTTGGGCATCCTCATAAAGGACCTGTATGTCAGAGAGGAAGGACAGGAGGTCCATTATGTGGGAGAACATCTGGAGCTTGTCGGAATAATTTTCAGGGGTGTCAGGGGTGCCGGTGAGTTGTGCAGCAAGGTCGGGGAATTCCTGTAGGGCTCCCTTGATGCGGTCTCAGAATCGGGTGACCAGGGAGTGAAATGCGGTGACCTCATCCTTCAGGGGAGTGGCCTTGTCTTTCGGGGTCCATTTCGGGGCATCAAATGGGGCCATAAGTTGGTTCGGGTTTTCAGGGTCCGGGTCGGGTTCTGGTTCTGGTTCTGTGATTTACGTTCGCAAACGTTCTGATCATGCAAGTGCGCGGCGCCTCGTAGGGTACTCAACGTACTGTGATGGAATTGGTAATTCTGCTAATCTCTGACAGAGATTAGTTGAACGGAAGCCGAAGGAATGGAAAGAAGGGGGTCTTGAGGCTAATCCGTTTGCCGACGGAATTTGGGTTCTCCTCTCATTCACGCGCGCCAGTGGAAATACAATCTCCAAGAGAGGGGGAGGAATGGGGACAACGACTTATGGGCTTGTTGGACCTAATTCCCAAGCGACTGCCCAAAAGCACAACAGGTGCCCAATCTGTCTTGGCAGCAAGTGCTCTGACTAGGTGTGACACCGAGGGGGCTGACTGAAGCAGGGGTTCGGTCCAGCTGGCTAGCCCGGCAAGGCTGAGGGTGGGAATTAGCATGCGAGGGTGGGGAAGTGAACCACTGGTCTTGAGGTCCGAAGTCTGATGGGATGAGGGGCGAGCGAGCGGGGCAGGATTTCAATGCGAGCGGAGCAGGGCACACAATAACAAACGTCTATAATTGAGACATTGAGTGAGGCACAGTCCTCATCGAGTCCGAGACTAAATACAAAGTCTAAACTACAAACACACAGCTACGAGACAGCAAGAGGCAGTGGAGTGGAAGGCGGTGAGTGGGTGGCATCGCATAGTGGAAGTGGAAAGAAGCAGAGGCGGGGGTGGTGTGGGAGTGGGAACTACACACGGGTGGTGAATGTGGAGGCTATGTGAGCACAGTGGAATGGGAGGGGGTGCAAGGCGGGATTAGTGAAGCATGCAGGGCAGAGCAGGTCTACAGTATCAGAGCGAGTCTAGTAGCATGTGGAGAATGACAGGAACATATGGGAATACAGGGTACGACCAGGAGGCATCAGAAAGAGTCCATAACATGAGACACAAGTCATGGGAAACTGGGAAGCGGGTGAGGGATCGGAGGAGGGACATCGGAGGGAGTGGAGGGAGTGGAGATCATTGGAATAAAGAGGAAAAGAGAGGAAAAAGGTGATATTATCGCATGCCCCACTTCACTCACTGTAAATCCTGACCTGCATGTCAGACTTTCAACCCTCAAGCCCATGTGGCTCATTCCCCCACCCTTGCATGCTAACCCCCATCTGTAGCACCACTGGGCTAGCCAGCCAGACCAAACCCCCACTTCAGTCAGCCCCTTCAGAGTTGTACCTAGTCAGAGTGCATAGCTGCTGAGACAGATTGGGCACCCTGTGATAATATTGCCTTTTTCCTCCTTTTTCCTCTTTATTCCAACACCCTCCGCTCACTCCACTCACTCTGGTATTTCCAATCGACCATTGTCCCCTCTTCCTATTCTGATCCCCTTGCCCCTCTTCCCATTCCCTATGACTTGTGACTTGTGATATGGACTATTTCTGATTGCTGCTGTGTTTGTATTATTTCCCACATGCTACTAGACTCATCCCTATAGTGTAGACCTGCCTCCACACCATGCCCATTCCACTAATTCCACTTCCTGCTCCACTGTGCCTGTGTGCTGTTGCATAGCCTCCACCTCATTGCCCGTGTGTAGTTCCCACTTCCACACCACCCCCACCTCTGCTTCTCTCCACCTCCACTTTGCTATGCCACCCACACATGGCCTTCCACTCCACTGCCCCCTGCAGTCTTGTAGCTGCATGTTGTAGAATTAGGCTTTGTATTTAAGCTCAGACTCAATGAGGAATATACCTCACTCAATGTCTTGATTATAGATGTTTGTTATTGTGTGCCCTGCCTTGCTCAATTAGAATCCTGACAACTGCTTGCTTGCTGTCAGATTTAGGACCTCAAGCCTGTGTGGTTCATTCCCCTGCCCTCACATGCTAACTCCCACCTGTAGCACTGCTGGGCTAGCCAGCTGGACTGAACCCCTGCTTCAGTCAGCCCCTTTGGAGTTGTACCTAGTCAGAGCATGTAGCCACTGAGACAGATTGGGCACCTGTTGTGCTTTTGGGCAGTTGCTTGGGTATTAGGTCTGACAAGCCTGTAAGTCATTGTACCCACTCTTCCCTTTCCTTTTTGGAGTTTATATTCCTGCTGGCATGCACAGACAAGAGGAGGACTTATTTCTGTCAGCGAACGGACTAGCCTCAAGATCCCCTTCCATTCCTTTCAGCTTCTGTTCAATTGATCTCTGTCAGAGATCAGCAGAATTACTGATTCCATCACACACCCATTGTGCTTTTGGGCAGTCACTTGGGTATTAGGTCCAACAAGCCCATAAGTTGTCATACCCACTTTCTCTTCCCTTTTGGAGTTTATATTCCTGCCAGCATGTGCAGACAAGAGGAGGACTTAATTCCATCAGTGAATGGACTAGCCTCAAAAACCCCTTCCATCCCTTTTGGCTTCCATTTGAGTGATCTCTGTTGGAGATCAGCAGAATTACCAATTCCATCACATGACCCTTATGGACCTCCTGGCCTTGTCAACACCCATTTGACACCAATTCCACAATGACCTTGGAAGTGCATTGCATCCTCGACTTCACAATTCTCCATTATATACACATGCACCATTACATCCATTTAATAGACCACCAATGGTCTCAATTGCCAACCCCTCATCATTTGTGCCTATCTAGTTAACTAAGTTGAAGTCTTCTGCTTCCAACCCAACTGGCTCTAGTGCCTCATCATCATGGAGGGTGTTGGAGAGTGATGATTGAAGCTGGAAGAGACCTTCTAAATAGGCTTTTTTGGCCTTCTTCTCTGTTGACCACATTTTGTTCAATGTATTAGCCTCATGCTTTTCCATGTACATGACAAGCAGTCAAAGGGTTGGTAACATATTTGGTGAGGTGTGTTTGATTGTCCAAGCCATATTATGGGAGTTTCAATCAAAGTTGGCATGACATTGTTGTAAAACCTCAATGAGATTTGAGGTTTGAAGGATCAATTTGACAGCACAATTTGACCCATGGCCACCAAATATGACTTTGGTGTAGAAGTTGTTCAACTCTATTAACCAATCCACACCCCTCCATCCAAACTCTTTCCCTGTTGGGTTACAGAGCCAATTGGTCTTGATTGCAGTGCACAGCAAAGCAGGCCAGTGGTGTTCAAGATTGATGAGAAACTTGTGCATCATGTTCACATAGTTGTGCTTTGATGTTCCTTTCCAAATGGGAATGAATGCATAGAGGCAATCAATAACATGACCAATATCACCAATCTTCATTGAGTGAGCCTTCTCAGCATATAAAAGGAAGTCTCTGCACATCATGGACTGGTTGTATAGCACAGAGTCCATGTTTGAGTCCAGCTGACCAAATTTAGCAACATGCTGAGCTTCAATACCTGTTGCTAGCTCCATAATGGTCCTGAAAGAAGGACCTGATTTGATCCAGTTCTCTAGTCCACCAGTCTTCTTCTCCCACAAGTCAAGAATCAAGGCTTGCATGATGTGGTGAATTATGTCATGCATCTTCCAGAAACTGGGCTTTGATGCTATTTTCCCCTGCTCACAAGGGTGAATTATGCCAACATAGTGATATACACTGGTTTCTGATGATCAAAGTGCTTTGTCAGTGAGCCAGACACAATGTAGAGCATCAGCAGCAGCCATTAGTGAGTGGAAAAGGCCAGGAACACCAACTATGTGGGCTAGGCACTAGACTTGGTTCATTTTTTCAACTTGGCATGTTCTTTGTATGGATGCAATCATGTAAAGTGTGCCAAGGTCACCATGGACAGGGAGGACATATTCTTCCATTGATTCTGGTTGGACTCCAACCTGTTTCAACAACTCCAATGCAATTTCAGCATTGCCATCAAGTGTTCCCTCATTGAGATCCATTGCTCACACAGGGATCTGCTCTGTCTTTCTCATCTCAAGTGGGGAAACCTCTCCCAGTGTTACATGTCTAGTATTTCTAACTTAAGTAAGTAGCCTTAATTGTAACTATCCAGTGAGTTTGTTGAATGCAGGGTTCCTACTAAGTTACTCCAGTATGCCCAATGTGGGTAATCTGTATATGAGTCTTAGGAGGTGATACCATATGTGTAAGTAACTCCTTTAGAGTTGTAGATTGGTATATATGCTTAATATAGTATTTAGATTAGGATTGTATCCTCAGAATTGGTATTCACTAAATATGAACTATATATCACTGTTTGGCAGAGCCTGACAATTTGTTATGCAGAATATTATTGAAGTCACACAAGTCACACAAGTTCTATGTAGCATGTACACTCCTTCTAGGATAGTCTCACTAGATGCTGGGATAGTCTCACCAGTATAGGCTTGTAAGTTGTGCTCTTCAGTAGAACCTTAAGATGTAAGAGTGATAAAAGTAGTAGATTGTCCCAACCATGACCAAAAGTGGTCTCCTTATATACATGTGGGACTTCACAGCCACAGGGTACTCAGACCTATGGTTTGACAGGCTAGATGCTGTCACAGATGTCAGAAATCATAAGCATCATCAGGTAAGCATCAGATGCTGTACAAGTCATTACTAATCATGATTACATATTAACAAGTGCATGTATTGTACTATTCAAACAGAGAAGCATATGACCAATCTCTCAAGACAAATCATTCAAACATATAGATTCTAATTGTCAATTCAACTGTTCCATAACACCTGGAGTTGTTCCAAGCTTGGAACGTTGCTTCTCTAGTGAAGGAAAGAGGTCAATGATAATCTTTGCAATCCACCAAGTGTTGGCTCATTGAAGATGGCCATTCCATGTAAGACCATGGATGTCATGCTCTCTTGGGAGTAACAGCTCATATGCATTGATCTGCTTCAGTGGATGAGTAGGGTTTGGGTTGAGGGGATTTGCTGCCCAAACTTCCTTTCCACAGCAAAGATCATCTCTTGAAACTTTGTGCATTGGGATGAATGTGCCTGAGGTCATGCTTTGGAATGCTGTCTGATGAGTGGTTGTTGGTTCTGCAACTGGAAAGGTCATATCAAAGTTATCATACCCTGCAGCCAGCACTCCATCATGAAATGCCTTCCAAAGATGGGTCTCAGCTTTGAAGCTCAGAGATCTGATCATTTGTTGGACAGAGGTGGTTGAGATGGAGATACCACCATGTGAGCAGATCTGAATGACCTTCTCAGGGGTATTGTTGGAGTACAGGAAAAATCCATACATAGCCTGGAACATGTTGGCCTTTTGATTTGTGCTGAGCATCAGGATCAACACCACAGTCACTGTTTGCTGGAATTCATCAGTATAACATTATGCAAAGTTGGCATGCTCACCAGTTGTAGTAGATTGGTTTGTCTTTTGAGTGTCTGAGCTGTGCAGGTACCAGTTTGTGCTGCTGGATCCTGCCTCTCTGAATCCTCACATCACACTGGTGTGCTATTCACATCAGAGGGTACTTTTAAATGATCCCCTCAATGTATTTCTGCCCAGTAGATGGCATCCTCTTCACCATTGTCATCATTGTAGTCCTCATCGCCATTCTGAGTACCCTGAGACAGCTGGCCTCCCTGGTCTCTCTGAGCATCACAGTTTTCCTGTATGTGCTGATGCAAGCCATTCAAATCTAAGAGTCAAGAGATTGTGGAATGAAGGGCTGGGGCAACACTTTGTAACTTCTGGTCCATGTTTGGTATGGAAAACCCTTCCACTTGGTGGAGATCAGCATGAGTAGCATTGAAATGGAAGTCATTGTTGTGGTTTGTGAGGGCAAGAATCTCTTCCTCAAGGCATGAGGTAGTGATCTCATGGATTGCTTTGAAGATTGGTGGTAATTCGACTCTCTCAATGGACACAATCTGATGCAAAAGTGCAGGAAACCCTTGAAGGAACTGGTGGCCAATTTCTGAGGGTACAGCTGGATGTAAAACTACACCTATGAGGTCAAGTAACAAAACTGAATGAAATTCCATTGCATGTATGCATGCTTCCACCCCAGAGGGCTCAGGATGAAGGCCAGCCATGGAACAAAGCAATGTTTGTTGCCAGTGTCCTCACAGGATTAACAGCCCATGAACCTTAATTTAGCCAACCTGCTCTGATTGGCTGTGGCAGCTTTGCTTAGAACAGTCACTCCCATTGGTTGAACACAAGAATCTGTCCAAGGATTTGCAAGCAAAACTGTTAACCTTTGTCCAAGGGCAGATTCTTGTCTATGTCCAATGTACATATATATTCAATATTATGTCAGTAGTAATTCTGGATACATGACACTAAGTTCTGAGTTTGAGTCCCTGCTTCCCCTTGTGGAAATTGAAGATACTGTATAACAGTGGCCCTTGAATGTGCAACATAGAGTTAGCTGTATGTGAAGACAGAAATATGTAGTTCAATCCTTTCATGCTTGACAGATTGTCCTTGGCTTTTGTTGATTGTCATTTCAAAGGGCATGCAAACTGGGAATTTATGGTGTGCAATGATGAAAGGAGGTCACTCTTACATGAGTATAGGGTGATGCAAGGAATGAACACTCATGCTCACCTCCCAAAATGCAACCTTCAAGGACATATATGGGAGGTGCAAGTGATCAGTAGCCTTGTTCCATGGTAAAGACCTTGGGAAGGATCCAGGTTATGCAGGAGCATCACTGGGCATCCCACTTTGAGTGCCAGTTTTGCCTTTGGAAAGCCATTTGGTGTCAGTCTGTGGGTATTCAGGGGTATAGCCTGCATCCACATCCTCAGCATAGTGCCCTTGCCTTTCCTGAGTCTCATGGACAACCTTGTCATACCCTGCAAAGGTGTGGGTAACCCCAGAGAACTTGGCATGAATGCTGTGGTTGTGCCCATCCACTGCTTCATTGCAAGTACTAAAGATTGTCCTCTCTGTGAGATACCTTGATGCCCTTGGCTGAGGATTTGAGATACCTGGGTAAGTCACATTGAAAACACTCTTCAATCCTTCCTCTGCCCAAGCTGCATGTCTTGAGTCAAATGGAATGCTGCCATAAGTATGAGTGTTGGATGAATGCATATGCAATATCTTCCCTACTACCTTTTTCAACTACTGCCTGAAGTCCCCTCCCCAAAGCACTACAATACCACCAAAAGGCCTGGAACTGTCAGGGACCCTTCAGAGTGCAATCCACTGCTTCCATGCAATATCTATCTTCCATTGGAACTTCATCCCAAATAACTGTAACATTCTGTGTGAGAAGCTCTGCTTTGAGGCCATTCCTAAGTATATTGCAATAGGAGGTATCCTCCACATCCAATGGGGTAATGAAGCATGAGTGGAGGGTTGATGCAATGCAACACATAGGACCATCTTGCCCTGATCACATATAGCATGACTAATGGCCTGATATACAAAGTCTTTCCAGTGCCACCTGACCCATTAAACACCACTTGCCCCATCATTAATGCATTGCAGAACATGCTCATAGATGCAACCTGCTGCACATTCATCTGTGCACTACATGCTTCAGCAGCTTCCTGCTCTCTTGGAGGGTGATAGTCAAGCTGCTGAGCTCTGTAGTGGTTGTGCTGTTATAGTCCAATCTCCCACAGGCAGAGGGAGCTGGTACTTATGAAGGTCACAGCCAACACATAGAAGGAGTGGGTGAATGAGGAAAAGGTGATAGTCAACTACTTGTCCTCACTTGCTGCACCAAGGGATGTAAATGCAATGTTGAGTTATGCTGGTGAATATACTCCTGGATGTGGTTAGAGGAGTCTTCTTAGGGGAGGTGGGGGTCACCTGAGGAGTGGAACAGATACCTCATGGAACTATCAATACAGGAGTCCTGAAGCCCAATGATCAGATGGGGCATACTATGGAACCTCACTCAGCAGGATGCTTCACTCAGTGGGACACGCACCTCCTGGTAAGAAAAGCGACATATAGCTAGTGTTTATTGTATACTACATCTATTATAAAGATATTATTTTGTCATTTGCGCCCACCAGCCTCTTACCTAGCATACCCCATGCCCTACAACACAGATACAGTGAGCAAAAAAACTGATTCACAGAAGGTCAAATTTTGCTTGTGAGTCAAATTATAGCCCAGAGAACAAAGGTAAACCTGTGAGAATTTGTGATAACAAAGCTAGGTATCATGTCATTTGTTGTACCAAACACTAAATATTTGGCTCCTTTTGTTGATTTGATATTGACTTTAGAAGGGGCCCCACTCGATGAATTGGTTTTTTTGCCTGCACTAAAATGGGCCTAGTCATATGATATCACATGGCTAAACCTAAAATATCATGTAACTTGCCTTCAAGAGTATATATACCACCCATGGGCATCAACCACCCCCTGGAAAACATGTCCTCTAACACCCAGCAACAATTGTGACTTTACTCCAAAATGACAAATCCTGTCACCAGGTGGCTGCCCAGATGCATGTCAGCTACTCTATAGTTCAAATACTTTACTCCTATGTCAAAGACAGCCTGCCCAA
>Ga0307515_10008104_pt1 | contig 20585 bp, 12 predicted proteins | sample 17_EM_MG_FD_194513 | JGI IMG/M metagenome (GOLD analysis project Ga0307515, IMG submission 194513) | Populus trichocarpa ectomycorrhiza microbial communities from riparian zone in the Pacific Northwest, United States - 17_EM | ecosystem: Host-associated > Plants > Roots > Unclassified | place...
AAATTAAGTTGAAGAATTAATTTGGGTCAAACTAAAAGAATTAATTAAGTGCAATGACTTAAATGGGCTTTTAATAGGTCAAATTAATTTTATTAGGGACTTAATTGGTGAAAAAATAAGTTTGAAAACTTAATTTGAGCTTAATTGAGAAGATTGAAATTTTAGAGGACCAGATTTAATTTTTCCAAACTCATTTAGGTGAAATCAAGGATAAAATTGCAAGAAAATCAAATTCAAGACCAAAGATCATTTTGCAAAAAGCATGTGAATTTGAGGTTCCAATTCAGGTTGCAAATGGGGGTGGAATTGAAGAAATTAGAAATTTGAGACTTAATTAAGGATTAAATTAAAGAAGTTTGAGATCAAGGGCCATATTGTAGAAGGCATTGATAATAATTGAGGGTCAAAACTAACATGACCAGGGACTTAATCGAAAGGAATTTTTAGAAATTAACCTAAATTACCTGAATTCAACAAAATTGAAAGATTAGAGACTCCATCACAAACAAAGAAGGAATAAATTAAAATGGACAAAATTGTGCCATTTTAGCACCACTGTTCATTTTCTCCTTCATTTCTCCCATGAAAAAGCTGGCTGGAGACCCTTTTATAGAGCCATTAAATGCACTGTCATGCCTCGGCTAAGACAAAAGGAGACGCTCCTCTAGTATACCTAAAGTTATATTATGTCCCTAGTATGGTTCCTTCTGGATTGTCGCCTGTGATCTGCTGCATTGAATGTCCAAAATTTATTTAACAGAGCAGTTGTATCTGTCCCTCTAATAAATATCATTTCCAACAATAAAATAAAAAAATCTAAGATGCTCACTTACCAAATAGAAAATCCAGCAACTCTCACTTAAAATTTCAAATAGCATTTTGCACTGCCATTGCCCTTCATTTATAATTTTTTTTATGTTTTATATAAATAAAATTTATTTAAAAAAATAAAAAAATATTTATTTTTGGATAATATTTCTAATATGTGTAACCTTACATGTTATTTTTCTCCCTTTGGTTTTATTTAATTGATTTCATGTGTGTTTATTTCTATTATTATTTTATTAAATAAAAATTAATTTTAATAAACATAGTCATTAAATATAATATCTATATTTATCTTTCAGTTTTTCTAGTTGTCTCTAATTATCGTTAATAATTTTTATTTATTGATTGATATAATAGTTCTCAATTTATTTAATTAGATATATACATAAACTTTTTAATTTATATTTAGAATTATTTATGTCAAAAAAACACGTTGAAAAAACTTATATATTCAATTGTTTTTATTGAAAAAACATTATTTGACCTCCAATAAAAAAGGATCAAGTAGCTATCTAATCATTTTATTAATCAAAACTAAATTATGTTTTCAGTAAAAGAATTTAGTTGTATCATCAAAACTAACTTTCATGAACGTATTATATGGAATTCTAATTGATTAAATTATTGGTGAAATCATGATCCAAAAACATTACCTAATTTCAATTGCAAATTTTATAATAAGAGGTCGTTAGTCATTAAAAAGTAATTTGAAACAAGAAAAAATGCAGGTGCTCATTTTAATAAAAAAAAGTAATCGGCAAAATTGAGAGTGAGAGAAATTTATGGAGAGAATTATATGTTTTATCGGATAGAGGATTGTTGATAGTAAAAATGAAAAACCACATAGAAAACCGACCACTCTCCTAAAAGAGAGGAAACTTTCAAATGATGATAAAATATAGGCTTATCCTTCGATCATATATTAATGAGGTTTATTCTATGATGAGTATTTTTGGAATTCTAAAGGAAACTAACAAAAATATTGCGAAGAGTGAGGAATGATAAAATATTAAAAATACAGCCTTTTTATTCAAATTCATAAAGTAAATTAATATTACAAAGTTCATTTGTTAACATATTGAAGGATGAATGTCTGCCTACGATTTTTCTTGTGAGACCTTTTTGTTGTGTGCTTGGAGGTGGAGTCTGCAGCTTGGTGGCACGATGGGGGTGTGGAGTAGCAGCAGCACATGAGGTGGCAGCAGCGGCAGCCGGGGGGGTGGCATCATCCATTTTGAGGTTCACCTCATTCACTAGGACTTCTCTCGGAATGATAAAATCAGTACATTTTACACCACTGGACAATAAAAATAAATCCATTAATAGAGACAATTGCAACGACATAAACAAAGAAAATCAGCAGCAACAACTTACTCTTGTTCCGAGAAAGTCCGCAATGAGATGCCAGTAGGGCATCTCTCACGTAGGAATGCTGCTTGTCCTCTTATCAAGCATTTTCCATTTGTTATTTCAATCTCCGCCTCGTGAAAACAAATAGTACTTTTTTTCTTTTTTCGTAAATTTTAGTTTATTTGCATTCAGATTTTGTTACTTTGAAATGGAAGAATCTTCTGGTACTTTTTCTGCTGTTTTTAACGCGAAAAAAAATACTATTTTTTTTCATGAGGCAGAGATTGAAATAACGAATGGAAAATGCTTGATAAGAGGAACAACAACATTCCTACGTGAGAGATGCCCTACGGGCATCTCATTGCGGACTTTCTCGGAACAAGAGTAAGTTGTTGCTGCTGGTTTTCTTTGTTTATGTCGTTGCAATTACCTCTATTAATGGATTTATTTTTATTATCCAGTGGTGCAAAGCGTACTGATTTTATCATTCCGAGAGAAGTCCCAGTGAATGAGGTGAACCTCAAAATGGATGCTGCCACCCCCCGGCTGCCGCTGCTCCACACCCCCACTGTGCCACCAGCCCCCAAGCTGCAGACTCCACCTCCAAGCACACCACAAAAAGGCCCCCCAAGAAAAATCGTAGGCAGGCATCCATCCTTCAATATGTTAACAAATGAACTTTGTAATATTAATTTACTTTATGAATTTTCTATGTATTTATGAATTTGAATTAAAAGGCTGTATTTTCAATATTTTATCATTCCTCACTCTTCGCATATATTTTTGTTAGTTTCCTTTAGAATTCCAAAAATACTCATCATGATCATCATAGAATAAACCTCATTAATATATGATCGAAGGATAACCCTATATTTTATCATCATTTGAAAGTTTCCTCTCTTTTTTGAGAGTGGTCGGTTTTCTACGTGGTTTTTCATTTTTACTATCAACAATCCTCTATCCGATAAAACATATAATTCTCTCCATAAATTTCTCTCACTCTCAATTCTGCCGATTACTTTTTTTATTAAAATGAGAACCTGCATTTTTTCTTGTTTCAAACTAGGCACGAATAAAATTACCTAGTACTTTTTAATGAGTAACGACCTCTTATTATAAAATTTGCAATTGAAATTAGGTAATGTTTTTGGATCATGATTTCACCAAGAATTTAATCAATTAGAATTTCATACAAGACGTTCATGAAAGTTAATTTTGATGATACAACTAAATGTTTTTACTGAAAACATAATTTAGTTTTGATTAATAAAATGATTAGTTTAAATATGATAGTTGTAATGAAATAGAAAACAAATAGCTACTTGATCCTCTTTTTTTGGAGGTCAAATAATTTTTTTTCAACAAGACATCGGGGCAGTGACAGCCATGCCGACAGTGAAGAAGATCGACAGCACAGATTGTTTGACGAACATGGGCTGGACGCTGGGCTGTCCAGGCCAGGCAGGAAAATTCGTCAAGGGGATGCGCTGACAAAATAAGAATAGATATAGATTAAAATATTTAATTTTACAACATTAGATATTTACCAGTGTTTATTGAATTTATTAATTAAAATTATTTATTTATTCATTCAAATAATAATAGAAATAGATAAACATATGAAATTGATTGAATAAAACAAAAGAAAAGAATATATTATGTAAGATTGCACATATTAAAAATAATATTTAAAAATACATATTTTTTATTTTTAAAAATAAAATTCATATATATAAAACGTAGAAGAAAAACCTAATGATGAATAAGAATAATATCTTTGAAAATTTAATACAAGTAAAATAATTAAAAAAAAAACTCTTAAGAAAAAAAGCTAAATAAGGGAGATAAAAAATCATATAGGAAGGATATTAATTGAAACATAAAGTAAAAAAAATATTTTTTTGAAAAACATAACATTAAAAAAATATCAATTGAAATAAAAACCAAATTTAAAATAAGAAAAAAAGGGTGCTTGTTAAGTATCACAAGCACAATTAAAAAAATAAGAAAAACAAATTACTTGGGTTATAGGCTTGACCAGGTTTAATAAGTTGATTCTATTTTAATTTGATAATAAACAAATAGGCAACAATAGTAGATAAATAAAATTACACACATACACATAAAAAAATCACGATAACTTAGAAAAAAAACCTTGAAATTACAAAATTAGATAAAAAAATAAATAAATAACAGTCCAAGTCAACCCGAGTTGGATATAGTCAACCCGAGATGGATATAGCCTAAGTAATAAGAGGCAAGCTAACCAGGGTTAACCCTCAAAACTTGTGGCCCAAATCATAAAATCAAGATAACCTAATAGAAAAGAAATTGAAGAAAGCCACAAAGCCAATCTTTAAAAAAAGAAAAAAAAAGAATAATAATAACGTCGAACGATGAAATCATAAAAGAAAATGAGTCAAAAAAGAATGAAAATCAAAATCAAAATCAAAATAAATAAATAAATAAATTAGAAGGTAATCAAATTTTTTTGATTGGAGGGTTAAATTGAAAAGAAAATCAACTCTAACAAAAAAAAAATCAAAAGAATGAGGACCAAATTGAAAATAATAATACACTATATACTTTGATTGAAGAGAGAAATTGAAAACTAATAAACTTTAACAAAAGAGTAAAGGAAAAAAAACTAAAAATTAAAAGAATAAAGACCAAATTGAAAAAATAATATACGATAAATTGTAATTGAAGGACTAAATAAAAAAAAAAACCAAACTTTTATAAAGGGGCAACAAAAATCAAAAGAATAAGAACTGAAATTCAAATATCAAAATAAAAGGAGAATTGAGATATGCTTTTAGGGGAGGAGAGAGATAAGAATAAAAAAATGAAACAACCATCGACAAAAAACCACCCAGACTACACCATCATGCGCCATAACAGGAGAAAAAGAACAGGACGATACTTCCAACAACACGACAAAAAGATAGGCACGAACACCAGGAAGCGCCGCATGCACTGCCCACGTGCTAGCGCGTGTAAAGCACATGCCAATAACTTTTTGAATTTAAAAATTGATTATTCAACACAAGAAAAACAAAAACATCATTTTTTAGTATAGAAATAACAAAAACAAGACTCAATGAGTGAAAAGACAAAAATACCTCTGCACTTACGCTTTTTTTTTCTTTCTTGATTCCAGGGTAAAGACATCTTTTTACCATGTTTAACAAAACAAAGACACCCCTCAGTCAACAACTTAAAACTTTTTTGACTTCATAGATATTTTAGTCATTTCAGAGTTACATGCAAAAAAGCCGAATTACCCCCCTACCCCAAGGCATATATTTCTTTTAGAAGGGTAAACAAATAAATTCACTATAGCAATAGATATTTTTTTTGTCTAGGTATGCAGTGATTCTAGGTATACAGTGATTTCACCACGGCTCTTGAGAGTTTTGGTAATACTTTTTTCTTTTTTAGATTTATTTCCTTTGGATGATGAATAATTTTATCTAAACAATGTTGAATTCTTCAGATTTTAATATCAATAACAACAAATATGAGATTGGTTTATGGAGGAAGATATTGCTACTTGAAAATAAAGAAAGTTTAGGTTTAATGAAAACGAGAGAAGACAAAGCTCTATTAGCAATATCTTATTGAACGCAATTAGTAACTCAACAGAAAAGGAATTTTGCTTTTGGTTAGAACTTAGAAGTAGTCGAGGGCAAACATGATTAGCTACTACTAGCTATGATGTCAAAGACATGGGTACGTGGACTTTGGATCTCCTGGAGCCCACGCCAGGTGTATCAACTTAAAAGTCAGAGATCCTAGCCCTATAAAATCTCATGTTATGGTGACTAATGAAGTAATTCAAGCAAAATATAAACCATGCAATGCGATCCTCGAAAGTGCCAGTTAAAATATTCAAGAACAAGGACTTTTCAATGATGCTCAAGATTAAGCTATGTTTAACTAGTGAACTTGGTATCATGCTCAAGACAAATAATGCGGAGCTATTTTTTTTAGCCTTTTATTATTAAAGGAATGAAATGAGTAGTCCTAGTCATGTTATATACAAGGCTAAAGCTGATAAATTGTCCACTGAAGGAGAATCTTGCAGTATTAAACTATTTTCTTTGAATCTGTAGTCAATTTTAACACATCTGTACACTGGAGAAAAGTAAAAAAGGTGTTAAAGACTGGCAAGTGACAACATGCAGGATCGTGAAAGAGTGTTGAAGAAATCTTTAAAGGGCTTGTATGAGCCGAATATAATGCAATTATACAATATAACCAGCTTTTTTGGATGATATCTCTTGCATATACTAATTTTGCATTAATGTGCAAAGAAATCCTTAAAAGATCAAACCTTTAATAGGGGTTAAACAATCAAGGCTTTCGACCCTTGCATGCACATTTGCAATTATAAGCCATCGGGTTCAAAAAATAACTTAATCTATGAGTGAAAATCAAAGGGAAACTCACCCTCAAAGGATGCCTTTGCCAAAAGAACCCTGCAAGGTTAACCACGTGATATATCTGTTCATGCAAAGAATTCTGCAATGACAAACACATACATTATTTGTTTATGCTATGATGCAAATGAGGGTTTTTACAAATTTCTTTCTTGGGAGTCTAGAAGCTGAGGTAAGAATCAAGATATATAAACAATAAACACAAACAAAATCATATATTGTTTTACTCACATTTGAACTTGAGATGGCTTTGTGAGTGGATGTCAACCACCTTGGTATTGTAATCAAGGTAACAGCCTCTAGCAAACTCATATTCACAGAAATTGTTGCAAACAAGGATCTCCTGTGCAACAAAAAATCAAAATCAGTCATTTGGTTCAAGGTCCCATACAGTATTGAAACTGTGCCAATCCCCTTGAGCAGTCAGGTTTTTGAAAATCTGTTGTTGCACAAAATTAGAGCAAACATAGGAGAAATGCTGATTTAATAGACAACACATACTCTTGACCTTTTTGGTTATTTGTAGCCCACTTGTAACATCAAATGACGATAACTACGACCACGTATAATTCGCTGCCACAGAAATTGGAGCAGGTTCTGTAAACTCATTTTCATCCGTTCCTGGACAAGCCTGTGAGCCAACATCAACATATGCGAATGCACAGCATTTTCATGCTCATTTTGGGTAATAGGATACAAAAGGAGAAGATCTCTTACCATCTCACAAGACATCTCTGAATACCTATAGATATGGGGCGAATGAATGATGGATCGCGTTGAGCATAGAGCAAACCAACCTAGAAATTATGTTAAGTGAGCTTATCTAAGAACATTAGTCCAGTATGAGGACTGAAATTGAACTGAAGGTTAACCAAATCCATGGATGCATAATAGCAAGACGTGCAAAAAAAGAAAATAATACCTCTAATAAAGCAACAGTGCATGGATCATCAAATATCTCAAAGCTACAATCACCTAGGTAATTTACCTACACCAAGAGAGAGAAATTAAAAATTAAACAAAAGAATAACAGCCTCAGAGAACAATAATAGCCGGGTCAACAGCTTATAAATACAAAACCATCTTCAAATATAAGCTGAGCATGCTTGTTACATTTAACAGTCATTTTGAGTAATTAACACCTATTAACAAATATTATGGATGTCCAGTCCAGGAACAGCATTAAACATTTTAACAAACTTCTAGCAGGTATATTATACTAATATATTGTTTAAACCACCCCGACATGGAGGAAATTTGAGCATCATAAAACTGTTAAAAAATACTAAATCCCATACAAATAAAAAAGGTGTTCTAAAATTATACACAACAGTAAAAAAACACAACACTATTTAAGTATAAAATGAAAAAAAAGGAAACATGTTACCCCAAATTCAGTATTTATTAGAGATTGAACAAAATCCAGCAGCTGAAGCTTTGCCCACTGCTGACATTGAGTAGGGTCGTCCAGTTTTGAAGGATGCTTCCAAGGAGAACCAAAACGTAATCTATCTTTTGGAATTTTTCCACTTTTTGCATCATTGGCAAACTTTTGCAGGAATTCCAGTGCTTTATCCATGGCAGGATTCACCACAGTAACCTAAAATAAAGTGACATAAGAGATGATGAGGCAGAGCATGGCACAAAATAAAAGTAATTGATATTACTTGTGGATAAAAAAACATGGCTTAACACTATATTTGCTCATGCATTTGTTTTCAGCCGTCAATTTTGCCCGTGTTTCTGATTCAGTCAATCTAACCTTGAGTTATCAAATTTGAGTCAATTAAGGCCAATTACTAAAGCCCGTATAAATCATACATTAGTTTTGAGTGACATGGCTTTATGTGGGTCCAGTAATTAGAGACAAAGTTTGCATTGAGTTCCACTCGTGCCCCATGTGCAAGGAGTAATGGGAAAAAATCAGAACATTTGATCTTTTTGTTTTCTCTTCTTTTTTAAAAAAAAAAGAGACTATCTTGGAACATTTTATCTTTCTATTGATTCAAAGCAAACTTTCTCGTAATGGAAGAAATAGCTTGTGGACTGGTGCTTAAGCCACCTGACTGCAGTTGAATAATTCTAGGGGGAAAAAAGAAGATCTAAATCAAAGCCTCAGCAAGCTATAAAAAGAGAGTGCTTTTTTATTCAAAAACAGAGTCCTGAGAGCAAGATTCATATAGACTCTTTTTCTTGGTAGCATTCTGTAAAGTTAGCTTTGCTTTTATCTCCTTATGCTTTACTTTTTGATTAACATAATTGAAAAACCACAAAAGGATGTATCTCATAAATATTTTATTCATTTTCAAATGGTTACCACGACCAAAATGAAATACTGATTACTATCAGTAGAGAAGTCAACCAAGATAGCACAACTTAAGTTCAGCCACCACTAAACCATTTACATTTATTATCAATATTATGCAGCAACCAGATTACTTCAAGAAAGAAAATCCGGTAAAGGTCATGTAAACAGGGGGTTAAAGGTTAGCCATGTTAAATAATAACTAGCTCATAGTCCTTGATAGGATTAACCAAAATGTCAAAAAGAGAAAAGTAGAACATAGGGGTACAGGAGAAAAACAGTCCAGCATTCAGAAATTTCAATGAAGAAATTCAGGCAAAGGTCATGAATATGCAAGCTAGGCTCATAGATTAGGCATGTCAACTAATTATTAGCTTAGTCCTTTACTAACCATGGTAACAGGAGAAAATGAGATGAGCACTTGCTCAGATGTCACTATGAATCTTACCTGCAAATATGCTAAATATGCGTCTACAATATCCTCAAATGTGCTAGCCTTGTCTTCAAGGACCCTGCAGTTAACAATGCAGAAGGAAAATAACACATGCAGCATCATATTTATAAAAAATATAGGATTCCATCCAATCAATGACACTTTCATTTCACCAATTTCATAGCTGGCATTAACACTATGCATGTTTACATTACATCCAGTGAATGTAAGGGTGAGAATCTTGCACAATGTAATTATGTACTTTGGAAAACAAAGGTAAAATAACTAAAGACATAGTAAGTAAATTTGATGAAACAAACACATGTATATGTATTTGTGCATGCATGTCTGCAGACCTGCACTTGTATAAAAGAGAATAATAAATGTTTTTTAGTCCATTACAATACCATCATTCGATAAGGTACAAAAAACAAAAACTCACCATTTATATAGTGGAAAGGAAATAAGTTTCTATAAATGGTTGATGCTTCAACCACTATATATAGAGAGAGAAAAAATTCTTACTTCTGATAATAGCTACTTTGTTTGAGAGCATAAAGCTCAAACAGATGTCGAGGGTTTGGACCAAGCACCTCAATAATCACCGTCCACTACAATTAAAAAAAAAAAAAAAAGATAATGTTAATTCCCATAAAAATGCAAGGAATCTGAGATAAAGCAACCAGGCATGATTCGTCCAACACTATTGAGAAGTAAATTTCAAAAACAATGGAACTTATGACTTTCTTTTCATTTTTAATATAACTAGGGCAAAGCAGTACTTGCAGTAATTTCTTTTCTTATTCCAAGTCTTAAAGGGCATTTCATTACTCTTTTAGTTTTTAAAATATTCTGTCAGGGAAATGAAAATAACAAAATTTCTCACTTCTGACTGACTGAAGTAATCATTAACCATATGCATTTTAGCTTCTTGTGGAGCCCATCCAAAGTTCTGCAAACAAAGAATATTGAATGAGTGACATACACCATAATTATCAATCAACAGATGTTTTCTGCTTTCACAAGTACAGATTTTCTTCAATGGAAAGATTCTATCAAGTGAAACAGAAATGTATTTTTTAACAATAATACATTAAAGCCACATGATTGGAACAGAGACCCAGCTAGAAGGACCCTAGCAGTCACAATAGCATGTTTGTGAGCATCTCTATGAGTTATTGCAGTACTTAAATTTATGTGTGCAAGATTTAGGTAGCATTAATTAAAATATCTTAGGCAGCAGACTTGCAATTTGGCTCTCAAAGGCTGAAATTACAAAGCAAGAAACAGTCTGGGAAAGAAATATCTTAGATAACAAATATTGATTTATCAAAGTCCTCTATCCCAAAGGAATGGACCTGTGAGTATTCTCCACTGTTTCAACATAGCAGTAAGCAACGACTACATCTTGTCAAAGAAATCAAAGAAAATAACATGCAGACAAGAAGGCACACCCCACCCATGCACATGCAGCAGCACCTGTAATAGTGGCAGTAGAAGTTTAAGTTTGAATACCTCACGGGAAATGAATATATCTGGAAATCCAAAATCCCAGTAGGCCTGGTATGAGTAGTAGCTGTGACAACAGTGTTTATTAGAATCCAAAAGCAGTGGAGTGGGAAAAACCTTGCAAAGATGTAACACTAAGTGAAAGGTTAAAAACTTCCAGAAAGATAAAATGTAGGAAATAGGTAAATTTGCATCACTACGTTCTAGCAGAGTTTTCATCTACTAATTATGAGGCAATTTTGATGTTCTTATTTCACAAGGCTGTTGCCAACCTTCTGAACTCCCAGCAATAATATACCATTCCAAAATCTAACCCGACATGTTTACTCTAATAAAGGAGTTGTTTTTGTATTCAATGAAGGAAGGAGCTTCATGGAATCACCCCGTTTAACTTGAATAGAGTGAGTTCATAAATGAATAGGGTGTATAATGAACAATACTATTACCCACAATCTTTCCAAAGGGAAGCATGGGGTTGTGCTCACGCCCCTTGTTTGATAAGTGTGTATTTTCAATTGCTTCAAGATTAAACTCAGAAAAAACCATACACTACCAATCAGGAAATAGCATGATTTAACTAGTATGGTGCAAAGTACAAGCAAACAAAAGGATTAGATGATGAGGAATGGACTAACCTATCAGATGTCGCAAGCATAATGGGCAGGCATCTCTCATTTGCACCCAATGCAACAATTCTCCATATCAGACTGTCATGATACATTGGTCCAGAAACCATTGAATCATCCACTAAAATAGCCTTTTTGAGAACTTCAATATTGTTTATAACCAGCTTCGGCTGCTCAATTTGCAAATCACAAAACAATAAAAGAGCTTCATTCAACCATATAACCACCAAACAGACAAAGCATTTGTTAAATTGAATCATGCAAATACTTGTAATGATACACAAGAGTTAACAAAAGTAAAAACAGCAATGCCAACTCTTCTCAATAATGACCTGAAAGTAATCAATCTCAGCAGCTTTTGATAGCAACTCGAGCAGCAAACAAGGCCAATCAGTACAAGAATTGGCCAACGACCTCGAAAACCCACCAGTCCTGTTCAAATGAGCAATGGCACTGGCTCTCCACCCTTGCTGCATTGTAATAACCTCCTTAGCCAACCTCAAAGCCACAAACGCCTCTCTAAAATACGAAGCCTCCTCCACAGACAAGCTCTTCCCTTTCTCTTCCAACCCAAGAATCTCGTCAATCTCTTTGGCATTTGATCGAGCAGATAGCGCAAAAACTGCCCGGTCCCAAAGAACCGAACTTGAAACCTTAGAAATAGCATTTCTCGATTTCAAAGCAATATTGGAATTGTTTTGGAGTAGTATACGACGAAGGACAGTGTCAAGGCGATGCCATTTGTTGAGAGTAGAGAATATTTGGCTGGAAGTAATGGCTCCGAGTTGGATTCCCTTCTGGGTCATCGATTCAAGGCAAGTTTCGAGCTGGGTTTTGCAATTGGAGAGTGTTGGTGGATCACAACTAGACCAAGAAGCCCAAGGGTAGGAGTTGTTATGCTGAGGGTGATGGTCTTTGATTGACTGCGCAAAGTCTACATAGCCAGTTATGTGAGGGCCTTTGTTCCAATCTTTAAGGAGACCTGCAAAAAAAAAAGCAGAAAATCAAGTTAGAGCTTGCTTGATCTCTCTTTCGCTTTTTCAAGTTTCTGGGAAGAAAAGATGATACATACGTTCGAGGAAGAGGGTGGTTTTGCCGACGCCACGGGGGCCGTGGAGAATGAGAGGCTGAGGGACGCGGTGGTGCTGGGCGTGGTTGTTTAAGATTGTTTCGAGTAATGGTCTTGGTATTATCTTCCATGATTTGTTCACCATTTTGTTTCTCCTTCGTCTTGTCTTCTGCTGCCGCCGGGAGGGTTTTAGCGGACTGAGAAAGATGTGAGTTCCACTTCCGGTGAGTTAGTTAAGTTGGGGGTTTTATTTAACACGACGTTTGTTTAGTATAGCAGAATTTGGGCCCAGGAGAAGGATGGCCTAGCCCGATACTATATGCATCAATGGATTTCTTCTCTCTTTTTAAATTTTTTTTTTATATAAATTATTTCTTTCTTTTTAGAGATGGGAAAGTGTTTAATTTTTTTATCCTTGACCTTAATTACTCTTACCAAGTTTATCAATTTTGTTATAATGGATGAAATTCATCGGTATTAAGTTATTAACTTCTATGTTGTTTTAGGATATATTTTAATTATAATGTGATTACATATCTCTATTAATATTTTATTATTATTATTATTATTATTATTGATAGCATTACATTTGATTATATATTAATAAGAGAAATTATCACATGAAATAGGCAGGGTAACTAGTACTAGATTAAATTGTATTTATTAGGTCAATTCGATTCAACCTTTTTTTTTATTAAAATGGTAGCATTTTTTTTTACAAGATATTAATCTTATCTCATTTATATCAAGGTTGGGTGGAATAACCGGTCACTAATAATTCAATTAGATAAAACATTTAATAAGGTTTATATCTTATTTGATTTAATTAAAAACCTAATCTAAAGCAGGTTGTGAGCCTTGAATTTTTCATATCAACTTATCAAAACTAAATCAAGATTAATAACTATGACTTCTAGAATTCTTAAAAGAAATATAGCCCTAAAAAATAATGTTTTTTATTAAATTATATTGCTAAGCAAACAAGGATGAATAAAGATTATCTTATAGTAATTTTATTAACAATAACAAAGAAACTAAATAAAAAATGGCAAATTATTGTAGCTTCTCTCTTCTTCATCTCCTCACAAGTAATTAGTTATAAGTACAATACCATGTGCAAATTTTTTTTGGTTCCTCAAATTTAATTATTTTTGTTTTTGGTAATCTAGATTTTTTTAAAATTTGTTTCTTAAAAGTTCCTTTGTTTTTTCCGAAGATTTTCTCATTCTATTTGGATTATCTTTTATCAATTCCCTGAATGTTTTAGATTGTTCTGGTATTGAATGACATGTTAATTTAATATGGTAAAATATTAAATTATTATAAGAAGTGAAATTGAAAAACAAAGACCAAAATTGATATTTGTCAAAAAAATATAGCCCTTTTCCATGTTTACTATTACAAGGAGCGTAGATCTACAATTTATCCCCTCAATTTTATTTTATCTTAAAGTTTGGTCTTCTTTAGTTTTGAAATGTTTGTTTAGGTCCCAAAGTTCATTTATTTTATGTTTTAGTTTCTAAAATTTAGAGGAGGTGAGAGAAAGTCATCGAAGATTTTTAAAGAGAGAGAAAGCTTTTGGGTGACTGAATTTTAGTAACCAATGACTTTGATGTTGGTATATATAGATTCAATTTTTAGAGTGGAACTTAATGGATGTTATTTTTGTTTTAATGACAGTGAAAATGGTAGATCAGAACTCGAGGTGTTTCTTCTATTTGATTTGATTCTGCATTCTTAGGGCAAATAAGATGTGTTCTGTTGTTAGAAATGAGATTATGAAGGTTCATGAGATATATGTTTTTTCATGTTTTTGGTGAAAATGGTTAAAATCTAGGTTTCTAAATTCAAAAACTTTGGACTCTAATTTTTTTAATCACCAGAGCCATTCGGTGACTAGCTCTAGTGATTGGAAAAGAAAGGTGATGCACGATGTGTTATCTACTTAAATGAGCAAGACATCATTCACCAAATTTATAAAGAAACAAAAAATAAAAGACAATCGGGGCTAATAATGTGTTATCCACCTCTTGAAAAAAAACCTAAGAGAGTGGGCCTGAGTTTCCATACCAGGATTTCATATAGGGTCAGGTGCTCATATCTAGCCCATACATGTCTGATCCTTTTTTTTGCCCTCATTCTTTTCCTATTTTCATATTTTTTAATTAAAATATTTTTAATTAACATTATTTAAATGGTTTTTAAATAATTATCTAATTACTCCATTAATATTAGCATCTTCCATGGTAATATTAGCAATTGCTTTCTGAATAGATATATATGAACTTTATATGCATAATTTTTTAAATATGTATGAAATATCTATTTTTTAATTTTTTGTTGTAAATTTGTTATATAATCTTTTTTCAATATTAGTTTTGTTATATCTTTTAAATACATCCGAGTCAAAATTATAAATTTATTATTTCTTTATTAAAACTTGTTTTTTAAATTATGATAAGTTTTTGTTTGAAAAACATTCTGATATGAAAAAAATTTGGTTAAAAAGAACACATTAATAAGGGAAACAAGTTTTGAGTAAGGAGATACCTTTTGCAAACTTAATTTGAATTCTTATAATTTTTTATATTGATTTTAATAGTTTACAATTTCTATACAATAAACAACGTAGCTAAAAAATATATTTTTTTTCAAGGAAAAATATATTAGTAAAAAAAAAGATAATTTATACTAACAATTATATTTTTTAAAAAAATTAAATACATTTGTGAAGAAAATTTTATCACCATATAAAGATTTGATGAGCACCTCGCGTCATCAGATCAAATATTATCATATGCATTTATCTTTCAACTTTTAATTTTAGTTTTTAGTTAGTCTTAACAACTCTTTTTACAATTTATTAATTCATTGTATTTTGTTAAATTCACTTATCAAATTTTTCAATTTTTATTATTTTTCTCGTGATGCAAGAAAATTTATTCATAATATCAACATAATCTTTTTTTACGTTAAAAAATAACTTAATATATCACTGGTATTATAGCATGGATAATTGGCTAGCATAGAACTGTAAGCAACAAAGAGGGAAAAAGCTATATTCCCTTTAGTAAGGACATAATCTTGGGTATTTTTGCTTATAAACATGTAGAAAAAGGTTTTGATAAATTAACATTGTTTGGTATATGTTGCGGTTGAAAATAACAACTTTGTAAGATGTCAAGGTTAGGAATATCGACTTGTAAAGAGATTGTTAAAATAGGTTGGCACAAATTTCAAGAAAGAGAAAGGAGAGAAAAAAAAAGACCTCGAAGGCGCAGTAAAGCTCTGATTATGACACCACCAACACCATTAAAAAAGATGTTGATAAAACGAATCCAAAGATATCAAAGAAGGCTACTAACAGTGACCGAAGTAAGCCACACTCTCCACCTAAAAAAAAAATTGTCTGCCCTGTATGGCTCACTAAGGTAACAAAAGGGAACCTTCTTATCTTTTCCTTTACAAGTACATCATGTTCTTCAACATCTTCCAATCATAGTTATTCAAAAATACACGATAACTAACCACCAGGAATTATTGAACTTTGATACACGTCATCTATGACCTCCAACCAAAATCGTCAAGAATTATTAGGCTCTAATACCAATTAACGTGGACGGAAGCTAAGGATAACAACGTTTGTTACAAGTCAAACTCCTTAAAGACTAAGAATATCATAATTATAAGGAGACATTTAAAGTATTCATGTAAACCCCAAGTCAATTAGTGTAAATCTCAACAAAAATATTAATAAACATTTATACAAAAAAAAATCTATGGTTGAAGACTTGATAAAAAAATAAGAATGTGTGATATAAAACTAAGGGCAAATTGGTAAATTAAGGAGTAAGAATATATCATCTTTACTTATAAGGTTGACACCCTCTAAACTTGAAAGGGATATAAAGAGCTTGCATTTCTTCTTTTTTGCTTTTAATGGAAATGTATGTAGAGTTATTAACTCTACAAAAAATCAATTCAAACTATAAGGATTGAGAGAGAAATTAGGAGATTTAGGTAGTTAAACATAGAGTATATCAATTTGGAGAAAATGGTTGTTATTGAACTTCATTATCAAAACCCATTAAATTTGAGTTAATTAGAAGGGGTAAAAGGTTTTATCTTCAAATGATTTCACTTTTATTTTTGAACTTGAAGAGAAAATGGATATCTCTAAGTGTTGTTGTTGTTGTTGTAAAAAGAATGATGTGTTAGGGTTAGTTGGAATTGATTATGAAAATATTAGTTTGCAATTCTTAGGGATTTCTTTTCTAGGAATTAAATAATCATGAAGCAATTTGGTGTGATGGAGGCTAACCATTATTTTCAAATCCATGAATGACTAGTGATAGTGGTGGTAAGTGAGCCAAAAACTCATGGTACCATGGCTTTTAAAATTAGGGCATGAGTTTGAGTTAATTGTATGTTATGATGATAAATTGTATGAATATTTTTATTATAATAATTTACAAATTGATTCGTTATGAATTAAATCATGGTTGATGTGTTTTAGAAGGTTAGGTATGTATAATCTTTATGTAAGGGATGGTTTGATTTAATTGCACACCATGTATTTGATAAATTCTATGAATAATTGTAAATTGATTTAAGATGAGTTAAAACATAATTATTATATTTTGGGGAGGTTATGTATGTATATTCTTTATGTAAAAAATGATTTAGTTTAAATGCACTCTAAGTGTCACTGTCGTTACAGGCCAATGTGTCCTCACCAATTACATATGATATGGTAAGGCCTTTTAGCAGACCATTACCTATAGAACCACTTATCCCACTTATACCACAACAAGATTTTGGATTCATTAAGCGTATATTAAGGTAGTATTATCAAGGTTTATAGGGGTATCGGGTAGCATGAATAAGAAAAGTATCCTCACTCTATTACATTGAGACATGTTTCATTTTTTAGGAAAGAGAATGCTGAAATAGTAGGATATTGGTTCTGAAAAGTAGAAGAATCTCTCATTTAGATTCTTATACCAGAAGAGGTTTATGTTAACTATGTTTCACAATTATTGTAAGATAATAATGCATATGTTTTGTAAAAAATAGTTAAACAACAAAGAGTTGTAGAAGTGTTGACTTGAAATGTTGTTCATACCAAGTTTGCAACTAGATATTATTCTTAGCAGCACCAAATGAGAAAGAAGCAAGAGTTCCTTGCACTTAAACATGAGAGTATGTTGGTACTAGAGTATAAATGACATTTTCAAGATCTTTTTGTTTTCTCTTCTACTCTAGTATCTACATATCAACATCTTATACATCGATTGAGATATAGGTTTCAATAGGAAATTCAGAAGGGATTAATTACTTTTTAACTAGAATAATCCGAGAGTTGCTAGAAACGGCCCATTCTTTAAAGGTAGTCTTAGAAAAAGAATAATATGGTTTACCAGAATAGGAACAACATCAATTGTGAAAGAGAAAAAAACTTGAATCACATCTTGGTAAACCATCTTTCCCTAAAAAGAGAGGGGGTAATGAACAAAGACCTAACCAATAATTTAAGAGTGGGGGGAATTTTTCTAGTAGGCCACCTTAGCCTAACCGAGAAGAGTCCTTAGGTGGATGATTTCTAGAGATCAATTCTATGAACAAAATCCTATTAAAAAAAAGGGAGAAATTGTAAACCCTGACTAAAAGTAGTAATAAACATTTATACAAAAATATAAACGATTGAAAACTTGATAAAAAATAAGCATGTGTGATATAAAACTAAGGGCAAATTACTAAATTAAAGAACCAAAATACATTGTCTATAAGGCTGATGACCTTTAGACTTGAGAATGAATGAGAGTGCTTATATTTATTCTTCTTTTCATTCAATGAAGATCCATGGGTGATTGTGGGTAAGTTATTAACTCTATAAAAAATCAATTTAAACAAGAAGAATTAAGAGAGAAATTCGGAGATTTGGGTACTTAAAGAAAAAAGTATATCAATTTGGAGAAAATGATTGTTCTTGAACTTCATAACCAAAACCCATTAGATTTTGAGTTAATTATAAGGGGGAAGAGACTTTATCTTCAATTTATTTCACTTTTATTCTTCAAACTTAAAAAGGAAATGGATATCTCTAAGTGTTGTTATTATTGTAAAGAGAAGGGTGTGTAGGGGTTGGTTGAAATTAATGATGAAAATATTAGTTTGATTGAATTCTTAAGGATTTTGATATTGGAATTATGATGAAATTTGATGCAATAGAGACTGACCATGAATTTCAAATCCATGAATGGCCAGTCATGGTGGTGGTAAGTGAGCCAAAAACTCACGACACCATGGTTTCCAAAATTAGGGCATAAATTTATGTTAATTATATGTTATGACGATGAATTGTATGAATAATTTTATTGTGATATTTGTAAATTGACTTGTGATGAGTTAAATCATGGTTGATGTGTTTTGGAAGGCTAGATATGTATGATCTTTATGTAAGGAATGATATGATTTAATTGCACACCATTTTGATAAATTCTGAGAATGATTGTAAATTGATTTATAGTGAGTTAAAACATGATTGTTATGTTTTTAGGAGGTTGTGTGCGCATATTCTTTGTGTAAGGGATGATTTAGTTTCAATGCACACTATGTGTTTGATAAATTATGTGAAGAAAAATAGACTTATTAAATGGGAGCATGTCAATCTTGATGATGATTACCTAAATGTCATAAAAAGAACTCATGTATTAGCCACTAATCCTTTAATAATAAATTGGAAAGATATGATGAGAGATATGGATTGCTTAAAGCATAATTAATATGTAAAAGTAGTGGGCACTAAATTGTATTATGAAAATGAGTGGCAATATGATTGGTCATTAAATTATATTATAAAAATAGATGACAATATGCTTTAGTAGAAGTGATAAATAGATAAAAGAGAATTGGGTACTGATTTAGGATATTCTTTTGGAATTCAAGGGGATATCAAAAGTGAGACCCGTAGTGAAATGAGCATTTCCACATGAGATATAGACATATGTTCATCACCATACTTATTTTTATTTAAGAAGTGTTTTGCACAATTATTTGGTGTGTAAAGAAAGTATGTTATGAGAATGTGCACGTGATATGAAACTAAGTCGATCGCAATGATAAGGGCTATGATGTAAAATTAAGTCGGCCATAATGATCAGGGTTTTAATGTGAGATTAAACCAATCGTAATGGATGGGGCTAAAAAGTGTCTTAAAACACAAGTTATGTTTATTAAAATGGAGTAATCGATATGTAGTTGATGGAATATTAATTTACACATGAAAGTGGCGGTATAATAAGTATAATAAAAGGAGGGGAGACTTATCATTTTGTCATAACCCAAATTTGGGTTTTCCCCAAAATTATTCTTTTCTTTTAAAATAAAAAAAATCTAAAAAATGAAAAGCAATAAAAAATGAAAAAGACTGGCAACTTTGAAAGAGCAAGCTAAGAAGGATTTCAAATGCATGGAGGAACCAAACTGAGATTTTGAACAAAAACCAGGAACCCAAATGTATCCAAGATTGAAAGACAATGCAGATTCAAGATCAAATTAAATGATTATTGGATGAATTTGCATAAAAATTAAGTATGAGGACTTAATTAGATTTTTAATAGGTCGATTTGATTTAATCATAGGTCCAATTAAAGGTTTAATTAAGTTTAAGAGTTAATTTGGGTTAAATTAAAAAAAATTGATTAAGTGCAAGGATTTAATTAGACTTTTAATGGGTCAAATTAATTTTATTATGGACTTAATTGGGAGAAAATTAAGTTTAGCATCCTAATTTGGAATTAATTGAGAAGATTGGATTTTTAGAGGACAAGATTTAATTTTTCCAAACTTATCTGGGTGAAATTAGAGACAAAATTGCAAGAAAATATAAGTTCGAGGGGGGGTTAATTAAGGGAAAAATTAAAGAAATTCAGAATCAAAAACTTTTTTGTGAAAGACGCATGAATTTGGGGACTCGATTCAACTGAAAAAAGGGGTGAAAATGAAGAAAATAAAAGTTCGA